>WNGE01001340.1_pt1 | contig 54165 bp, 57 predicted proteins | sample 5400651 | NCBI WGS metagenome assembly WNGE01 (sample SAMN13153370, study PRJNA577476) | soil metagenome | isolation source: 60 cm soil or saprolite under grassland replicate 2 | place: USA:California | collected 2016-06-15 | reverse complement strand
CGCGCCCGCAGCGGAACCGCGGGCACCGAGTGCACAGGTTGAAGGCGAGGCGCCGGCCGTCCGCCGGCAACGTCTCTCGGCGCCTCCAGCACCGTCTGCGGAGCCGCGGACGCCCGGCGCCGCGGCGCCGGACCCCGCCACGAGCGGCGCGGATCGAAGCTCGCAGGCAGACGCGCCTGCTCCGGAGGTCGCCGAGGCCGGTGCGCCGCCGCCGGGCGTTCAGTCGCAGCCCCGCACCCCGGCCTGGCGACTCGCGCGCCGCGCCGAGCCCGCGCGCCCGCTGACTCAACCCGACAGGCCGCCATCGGAGCCTCGTCCCGCGGCGGACGCTCCCGAACCACGCGCTGCTTCGAGGCATGCCGAGCACGCTTCGGCTCGCCCTCGCCGAGCGAGGCCGGCCGAGCCGGGACAGAGGCCGGCCGAGCCGGGACCCACTCCGCACCCTCGCAGTGAGGGAGCCGCCGGCGTGCCGCCGGTAGGGACAGCGCGGGAACCTGAGACAAGCGTGTCGCGGGTTCCCCAGGAGCCCTCGGCGCGCGCTTCGCGCCCCCCTGTTCGGGTCGAGCTGCAACGCACGGCCGTCGCAGCGCCTTCTGTGCCGCGGCCGCGCGTGCGACGTCTCGCTCACCGGCTTCCCGATGTTCCGCCGACGCCCCCGGAGCGCCCGCGGGACACAACGGTTCCGCAACGCGCCGCGGCTCCCGCGGAGGTGCCGGCGCCGGCAGGCGGACCGCCGTCGGCGCGCGTGAGCCTGCTGCGCCGCGCGCTGGGTGTCTTGCGTCATCCCTCCGGGCCGGGCGACACGCAACCCGCCGGCCGGCGTACCCCGGTCGTTGTCGCCGCGGATGGTGGGACGGCGCCCGCGAAGGTACCGCCCGTCTCTCCGGCGGCGCCGGTGCGCGTCCCGCCGGCACGCGCATCGGACGGACCTTCGGCGCCGCGACGCGCGGCGGCCGCGATCGCTCCGAAAACTGCTGACCCGAAGCCGCCGGCCGCCGGTCAGGAGCTACCGCGGCCGGTCCCGCGAGAGCGCGCGACGATTGGCGAGTCGCGCCGGCCCGACGAGGCGGTGCCGGACTCACCCCGGCCGCCCGCGCCGCATGCGCCCAAACCTCCCGTTCGGATCGAGCTGCCGCGTGACCTCGCGGCGCCGACGTTCGCTTGGCGTCCGCGCTTGCGGCGCGTCGCTCCGGCGGCTCGCGAGCCTCGGCCGGCGCACGCCGCGGCTCCGGCCGCTGCTGCACCGGTGGGGCCGCGGCCGGCCCGCCTGAGCCTGCTCCGCCGGACGCTGGACGCCGTGCGCCGCCGGGCCGCCTCTCCCGCCGCCGGCGAGCCCTCGCGTCGGTCCACCGCGCCCGCCGCCGGCAAGGGCACGAGGCCCGTTCTCGGCAGGCGTGAGACGGGGCCGGAGCGCCCGGTCGTGGCGCTTGCGCGCGAGCCGCTTCGATCTGCCCCGTCGCGACGGGCTATGCCCGTGACGGCCGCGCCGACCGAGCAGCGGCGGGCCGCCGCTCCAAGCCGTCCCCTCGCGCGGGTCGCACGGCCGCACACCGGGTCTGGCGGGACTGCAGCCGTCGCGCAGCCCCACGCTTCGTTCGGCGAGTCCATCGTCGAGGTCCCGCAGGCAGCACCCCCGGCGGGAAGGGTCGTCACTGCGGCCCAAGCGGTGGAGCCTGCGTCGCCGCGGCCGGGGTCGCACAGCGCACCCGTGCTCACGCCGGCCCCTCGCACCCTCGCCCGGCAGGTCTCGTCAGAGCCGCAGGCCGCACCGGGAGCTGCGCCGCAAGCAGGAGGGAGCGGGGGTGGCGACGACGGCGGCGGCGGCGACGGCGACATGGCCTTCCGGGACCTGCTCCGCAGGCTGCAGCAGGAGCAGGAGCAACTCGGCCAGCTCATCCAGCACCCCTTCTGAGAGTGAGCCCATGCCACCACCTTCGCTAACCAAAGTCGGCCTCGCCACCTACGTGTTCGTCGTGAAGATTCCCGACATCGACACGATCGGCTTCTTCTCGCATTGCTCCGGCCTGGAGCTGGCGTGCGATGTCTACGAGTATCAAGAGGGCGGCAACAACGACTTCGTTCACCAGTTGCCTGGGCGGTTGCGTTACCCCAATCTCGTTCTCAGTCGCGGGCTGACGGAGGAGGACGCCCTGCTGCGCTGGTTCGCGGCGACGCAGACGCAGGCCCAGCGCAAGGAGATGACGCTGACGCTCGTCCGCGACAGCGTCCAGCGCACGTGGACCTTCGCCGATGCGTTCCCGGTCAAGTGGACCGGGCCGCAACTCGACAGCAACGACGCGGGCGTCGCGACCGAGACGCTCGAGATCGCCCACAGTGGATTGAAGGTGCCCTGATGCCGATTCCGCAGGGGTTCCAGCGGGCCAAGCTCGAAATCGACGGTGGAGAGGGATTCGAATGTCTGTTCAATCCGCAGAGCTACGTCGTCAGCAAGACCAACGTCTGGAACTTCAAGCCCACCACGGGTGTCGATCTCCCCGACGGCGAGTTCGGCGGCGGGCTCCCGCAGCGGACCGCCCTCTCGCTCCTGCTCGACGTGTCGCTTCTCGGACCGGACCAGAGCGTGAAGGACGCCGCGGACAAGCTGTTCAAGATGATGGAGTCCGGTACGGGCGGAGGCGGTGGCAGCGCTCCGGCGAAGGTGACGTTCCGCTGGGGATCCGTGAACCTGCCGAAGTCGGTGCCGGTGTCGCTGACGATCCAGTACATCCTCTTCCACCCGAACGGCGAACCGATCCGGGCGACCGTCGACCTCGAGCTGGCGCAGGCGGAAAAGGCCCAGCAGGGGCAGAACCCCACGACGCGCGCGATCGGAGGGCTGCGGGTCCATCGGGTGCGCGACGGCGACTCCCTGCCGTCGATCGCCTACGACGCGTACGGTGACGCAACCCGCTGGCGCACGATCGCCGAGGCCAACGGCATCGACGACCCGCTCCGTCTGCGACGCGGCGCCGAGCTGACGATCCCGAGGCCCGAATCGTGAACACGAGGCAGGCGGCGAGCTATGACGTCCTGATCGACGGCGTCGACCTGGGGCCGGAGGAGAAGGACCGGATCAAGGAGATTTGCGTCGTCGACTACCTGCGGCTCCCGGACGTGTGCACGGTGCAGATCACCTATCCGCGCGGCACCGGCATCGACACCCAGCCGTTCGAGATCGGCAAGCACATCGAGATCCGCCTCGGGGCCGCGGAGGCACTCGTCCCCGAGACGCTCTTCAAGGGCCAGGTGGTGACGCTCGAGCCGGAGTTCGGCTCCGGCGGCTGCAGCGTGCTCGTGCGCGCCTACGATCGCTCCCACGTCCTGCATCGCTCGCGCCAGGCGCGCACCTTCCAGAACCAGACCTCCAGCGACATCGTCGAGAAGATCGTCAAGGAGTCCGGCCTGACGCCCGAATGCGACCCGAGCGGTCACCCGCACGACTTCGTCCAGCAGGACAACGAGACCAACTGGGACTTCATCTGGCGCCTGGCCGAGCGCATCGGGTTCGAGTTCGTCGTCGAGGACAGCACCGCGTATTTCCGCAAGCCGAAGGCCGAGGGCGGCGTCGAGCTCGTGTGGCCGGACTCCCTGTACTCGTTCCGTCCACGCGTGACCGCGGTTCAGCAGGTTCGTGAAGTCACGTTGCTCGCGCACGACCCGAAGACCAAGGCGCGAATCGAGGCGAGCGCCAAGCGCCCGGACCAGATCGCGCAAATCGGCGTCGATCGCCAAAAGGTCTCGGAGGCGTTCGACGTCGCGAAACTGCACGTCGCCACCGAGCCGGTGAAGAGCCAAGCCGAGGGCAACGCGCTCGCCCAGGCGCTGCTCGACAAGCTCGCCAACGGCTACATCGCCGCCGAGGGCGTCGCGCGGGGCAACCCGAAGATCAGGGCGGGTGTGAAGGTGCTGGTCAGCGGCGTGGGCGCGAAGTTCAGCGGGACCTACCGGGTCGCAACCTCGGTGCACGTCCTGCGCGGGGGCGGCGCGTATGAGACACGCTTCGCGAACTCCCCGTCGCACACGATCCTCGGCGCGGTGGGCTCGGAAGGCAGAACGTCGCCGAGCTTCGGCTCACAGATCGTGCTCGGAGTCGTGACGAACAACGACGACCCCGCGGCGATGGGTCGCGTGCGGGTCCGATACCCGGCGTTCGGGGATGACGTGGAGAGCGCGTGGGCGCGCGTCGTGACGCCGAGCGCAGGCAAGGAGCGAGGGCTCCTGATGCTTCCCGTCGTCGGCGAGGAGGTGCTGGTCGGCTTCGAGCACGACGACACGACCAGGCCTTACGTGTTCGGATCGGTCTTCAACGGCAAGGACGTGCCCGGCGACGACCTCCTCCAGGACAAGTCGGGCTCCTTTGCGCTCAAGAGCGACGCGAACATCTACACCCAGGCCAAGCAGGACTACACGATCAAGAGCGACGGCAAGCTCGTGGTCGAGATCGGTGACGCCGTCGAGGAGAAGTACGCGAAAGACTGGACCAACGAGACCGGCGGCGCGGCGTCGCTGAAATCGACCCGGCCCTTCGAGATCGAGGGCCAGAGCGTCAAGATCAAGGGACAGACGCAGGTCACGATCGAGGGGACCGCCACGCTCGAGCTCAAGTGCGGGCCGGCGTCCATCCAGCTGAGTGCGTCCGGCGTGCAAATCAGCGGACCGATGATCAATGTCGGGTAGGCCGTTGCGATGACGGAGATCCTCGGCTCAGGCCTCGCCTTTCCGCTCCAGGTCGATCCGCGTGGTGCCGTTGCGCTGACGCAGGGCGAGGAGGACGTCGCGCAGGCGATCCAGCTGATCCTCAGCACCGCCCCGGGTGAGCGACCCACGCGCCCGGAGTTCGGCTGCGGAGTCCACGAGCTCGTCTTCGACACCGTAGACGCCGGGATGGTGGGAAAGGTGGATGCGGCGATTCGGGCGGCGCTCGGCCGCTGGGAGCCGCGCATCGAGGTCACCGAGATCGACTTCGACCTCTCCCGCGTCGACGACGGCCGGCTCGAGATCACCATCGGGTACCGCGTCCGCGGGACCAACTCCGAACGCAACCTCGTGTATCCGTTCTACGTGATTCCCGCGGAGGAGAGCGAATGAGCTCGCCCGATCCCGTCGTCCACGACGGCCGCCGCGAGGGCAGGGAGGGACGATGACGCTTCCCGAGATCGTTCTCGACGATCGCCGATTCCAGGATCTCGTAAACGAGGCTCGGCTCAGGATTCACCAGTCGTGCCCGGAATGGACGGAGCACAACGTCTCGGATCCGGGAATCACGCTGATCGAGCTGTTCGCCTGGATGACGGAGATGCTCATCTACCGCGTCAACCGCATCCCGGACAAGCTCCACGTCGCGCTCCTCGAGCTGCTCGGCATCGGGCTCGAGCCGCCGACGGGTGCGTCGACCGAGATTCAATTCCGTCTCGCGGCGCCGCCGATCGAGCCCGTGATCATTCCCGGCGGCGCGACGGAGGTGGGAACCCTCCGGACCGCCAGCGAGGATGCGATCGTCTTCCAGACGAACGACGACTTCGAGATCCTGCCGATGCGCCCGATGGCGTACGCGATCGAGAAGACGCGGACCGTCAAGCAGGTCGGAGTCGCATCCGGGACGGCGAAGCCCAAGGGCGAGGACCAGCGGCCGTTCGGGACGCCTCCCGAGGCAGGCGACGCCCTGTACCTCGGCTTCGACGACCCGCTCGCGCGGATCCTGCTCCAGATCGAAGTCGACTGCTCGCAGGCGCGCGGGGCCGGCGTCGATCCGGAGGATCCGCCGCTTCGGTGGGAGGTCTCGTCGTCGGAAGCGCCAAACGGCTGGGAGGAGGCGGACGTGCTCCTGGATCGCACGGGCGGCTTCAACTACGGCAGCGGGATCGTCGAGCTCCAGCTGCCGCCTCGTCACTCCATCGCGACCGTCGGTGGCCAGCGCGCGCACTGGCTGCGCTGCCGCGTCGATGCCGCGACGCGCTCGGGCGGGAAGGCCACGCGGTACCAAAACCCGCCGGAGATCTACTCGGTCACCGCGCAACCGGTCGGTGCGCTGATTCCGGCGTCGCACGCCACCAGAGAGACGGACGAGATCGTCGGCGAAAGCGATGGGACTCCGGGGCAGACATTCCAGCTCCGCCACGCCCCCGCTCTGGCTCCGAGCGAGGGCGAGACGCTCGAAGTGCGCAGCGGCGACGGCGCCGACTGGGAACGCTGGGAGCTCGTCGAATCGTTCGTCGAGAGCGGGCCCACCGACCGCCACTACATGCTCGATCTGCCCCATGGCCTGATCGAGCTCGGGCCGGCGGTTCGGGCCGCGGAGGGCGGCTGGCGCCAGTACGGCGCCGTCCCGCCGGCGGGGTCGATCCTCCGCTTCCCGCGCTACCGGCACGGTGGCGGCCGTCGCGGGAACGTCGCCGCAGGCTCGCTCACGATGCTGAAGAGCGCAATCCCCGGCGTTGCCTCGGTCACGAACCCGGCGCCCGCACTCGGCGGCGTCGATGCGGAGACGCTGGACAGCGCGCGTCAGCGCGCCGCGATGGAGCTGCACACGCGCAACCGCGCGGTTACCGCGGAGGACTTCGAGTTCCTCGCCGGCGAAGCATCCCAGCGCGTGGCGCGTGTCTACTGCGCGCCGCCGGAGAACGGCGGGCCCATACGCCTGCACATCCTGCCGCGCGTCGAGCCGGCCGACCGACGGCTCGAGCCGAACGAGCTGACGCCGGACGAGGCGCTGTTCGAGGAGGTCGCTGCATTCCTCGACGCGCGGCGCCTGATCGGGACGACGATCGAGCTCGTTCCGGCCCGGCTCCGCGGCGTCAGTGTCGTCGTCAATCTGGTGGCCTCGCCGCACAGCGACCTCGAACGGGTCGAGCGGGACGTCAGCTACGCGCTCTACACGTACCTGAACCCGCTCGTGGGCGGCTCGCAAGTCGGGCTCGGCGACGGCTGGCAGTTCGGGCGCTCACTCAACCAGGGCGAGCTCTACGGAGTCGTGCACGCGGTCGACGGTGTCGAATTCGTGAAGATCCTCCGCGTCTACGAGGCGGACATCGCGACGGGTAAGCAGGCGCCGAAGCAGGCGGGGACGCACATCGAAATCGAGCGGGACGAGCTGATCGCCTCCACGACACATGTCGTGAAGGCAGAGCGAAGGGACTACTGACCTTGGCGGAAGCCGGGGCCAACGGCGGCGACTCGCAGGGCGCGGGGCACTACTTCACGCGCACCGGCCCGCAAAAGCGGCGCTTCAGCAGCCGCAGCCTTCGCCTGCCCGACCTTACCGACGGCAACGGTGACGGTCGGTTGCGCCACCGCCTGAATCCTCCTCCGGTCGCGACGAGCCGGCGCCTCTACCGCGACCGGTTGCCGACCGTCTACCACCAGAACGGCGACTTCGGATTGCGCTTCGTCGGCGCCCTCGAGGGCGCGCTCGATCCGGTCCTGGCGTTGCTGGACTCGCTCCCGGCGCACTTCGACCCCGACCTCGCTCCGCAGGATCTGCTCGAGCTCCTTGCGGGCTGGCTCGGAGTCGAGCTCGACGAGTCGTGGCCGGACGAGCGCCGGCGGGAGCTCGTGCGACGGGCGGGCGAACGCTCGCGCCTGCGCGGCACCCGCGCCGGGCTCGAGCTCGCATTGTCGGTCGCGTTTCCGGATGTGCCGCTCCGAATCGAGGAGCAAGGCGGGGTCACCTTCGGAGCCGAGCCCTCCGAGCCCGTTCCCGCCGATGCGCCCGGCTTCGTCGTCTATTGCGATGAGCCCCTCGAAGGGGACGTCCTCGCAAACGTTGCACGTGTGATCGAGCAGGTGAAGCCGGTGCACGTGCGCTACCGGCTGCGTGTGAAGGCGCGGCGGACAGAGCGAAGCTAGTGGCCGTGCGCATCTGCCCGAACTGCCACCGCGAGAACTCGGAGGACCGCGACTTCTGCGAAGAGTGCAACGCGTACCTGCGGTGGGAGCCGACAGTGCTCTCTCCGGCTGTTCCCGGCGGAAAAGGCACAACGTCGCCCTCGCCGACGGCCACGCCCCCGGTCGACGCGCCGGACTCTCCGGCCGGCCACGTCGCACAGCGGCTGCCCGTGATCAAAGAGGGCCAGACGCTTGTACCGCCGGCGGCGGAAGGCCCCCCGGTCGTGCACACCCGGCCGCTTCAGGCAGCGCCTGAGCTCGTCCAGCTCACGTTGCGCCTGCCGGGCGAGGAGGGTGCAGGCAGCGCGTTCGCCGTGACCGGCGTCGAGCCCGGCGGGCAGGCGATCGTGCGGGCGCTGGTGCGGAACCAGAGTGGCATCGTCGACAACTACGAGCTCAGCGTCGAAGGCATGCCGACAGAGTGGTGGACGATCACGCCGTCGACCGTCTACCTCGTCCCGTACGGAGCTCCGGGCGGCGAGTACGAGCAGGAGGTCGAGATCCGTCTTCACCCGCCGCGTACGCCGGAGGCGGAGGCCCGTGCCTGGTCGCTCCGCGTCGCCGCTGCGTCGAAGGCGCACGAGACGGAAGCCGGCTTTGCCACGATCACCGCGACGATCGCGCCGTACCAGGAGTTCGAGGCGGAATTGCGGCCCGAGTACGCGCGCGGCCGGTGGCGCGGCAACTTTGCCGTCGCCGTTCGCAACCGCGCCAATGCGCCGAGCCAGTTCGCGTTCTCGGCGCTCGACTCCGAAAGCGCCTGCCGGTTCGACTTCGCCGAACCGGTGGTGACCGCCGCCCCGGGGAAACGCGCCGGCACTGCGTTCCGCGCCCGCCCGAGGAAGCAGATCTGGGTCGGCAAGCCGGTCGACCGCCGCTTCCAGGTCACGACCACCGTTCCGGGATCGGACTCGTCCGTCGTGACCCGCCCCGCCGTGTTCCGCCAGAAGCCCTGGGTGGCTCGGTGGGTGCCGCTCGCCGTCCCCCTGGTCGTCGCCGCCGTGGCCGCGGTGATCCTTCTGCTTCCGCACAACGAGACCGTGCCGAACCTCAAGGGCCGCACCGTCTTCGCCGCGAAGAAGCTCCTCGAGTCGAAGGGACTTGCGCTCGGCGAGGCGACGGACGGAAAGAAGACCGCGAAGAGACGGCGGATCGGGAGGATCCAGGACCAGTCCAAGCCCGCGGGCACGAAGGTGAAGAAGGGGACCGCAATCTCGGTCCAGCTCTGGATCGGAACCGGCAAGGTCAAGGTCCCCGACCTCAAGGGGATGTCGCTCAACGACGCGCGGGCGGCGCTCGATCAGGTCAAGCTTCAGGTCGGCAAGGAGACGCCGGAGCCGACCGACCCGGACAAGGCGAAGGTCCTCAGCCAGAGTCCGCCCGCGCTCAAGTCGGTCGGCGAAGGCACCGCCGTCGATCTCTTCTTCCCGGCCACGGCCGAAGGCGGGGACACGAACACGACGTCGACCGGCGCGACGACGACCGCAGGCGGACCGCCGGCGACGGTGCCGAAGGACGCCTTGGCGGTCCCGGCACTCGCCGGGCTGCTCGACGCGGCCGCGCTGACGAAGCTGTCCGCGCTGGGCCTCGACGTGCAGACTTTGGATGCGATCAGCGAGAGCAAGGCCGGCACTGTCGTCGATCAGAGCCCGCCGGCCGGCACGGCTGTCAAGCCGGGGACGCCGATCCAGGTGTTCGTCTCGATCGCTGCTCGCGTACCGTCGCGGAACAGACCCCGACTCGGGAGCGATCTGGATCGTCGACACCGCGAATCCCACGAGCGCTCGCAAGCTCACCGAAGGCCCCAACGACCGCCGCCCCGTGTTCGCGCCGGACGGCAAGGTGCTCGCGTTCATCCGCGGGCCGGCCGGCGGGGGCGATCAGGATCTCTGTTTCCTCCCGGTCGCGAAGCCGGCGAAGATCTCCTGTGCGACGGACTCGAAGGTCAGCGTCGACCGGCCCGCGTGGTCGGCCGACGGCAGCGCCGTCCTCACGGTGGCCACGGACCCGGTCGACCAGGGCCAGTCCGAGCTGTTCCTCTACACGACGACGAAGCCCTTTTCGGCGGACGCCGCAGCCTGGTCGCCGAAGGGTCTCGTGACGGATTCGATGCACGGCAAGCGGCCGGGCGAGCTCGTCCTCTTCGCGGCCTTGGCCCCGGACGGCAAGCAACTCGCGCTCGCGGCCAACTGGGACGCGAAGGATCTGTCGGTCTTCTCGGTCTTTCTCGCGCCGTGGACGCCGGCAGGACCTGGAAAGCCGAAGCCCGTCAGCCCGACGGTTCGCGCCTGCGACGTCGCGTGGCGGCCGGACTCGAAGGAGCTCGCGGTGACACGCGCCGACGACTGCCGGGTCAAGAGCGGCGACCTCGTGCGGGTCGACGTCAAGGATCCATCCGTGCAGGTGACGCTCCGCCAGAGCGCCGGGTCCGATCCCGCCTGGCAGCCGGTCAAGCTGGCCACGCACTGAGATGCTCTGCGGCAACTGCCGGCGCTTGCTCATTCCCGGCGCGAATGCGTGCGTCGCGTGCGGTAAGCAGCTGTTCGAGTCTCGCCCGCCGCTCGAGCTCGTGCTCGCCGACGGTACGCGCGTCCCGATCTTCCGCGCTCTCTCGATCGGCCGCGCGGCCGAAAACGATATCCGGATCGAGGACGCGAGCATCTCCCGCAACCACGCCCGGATCTGGCACGACGCGGTCGGCGCGCAGATCGAGGACGTAGGCTCGAGCTACGGCACGTTCGTCGACGGTCGCAAGCTCGACGGCCCGACGCTCCTCGAAGACGGCTCGACGATCCGCCTGGGCGACGCCGTCTTGCGCACCGAGCGGCGGCGCCTCGACGAGGAGGCGGGACGGACGATCGTCGTTCGCGCTGGCGCCAGCATCCTGATGCCGAAGGTCGGCGCCGCCGACGTCGAGCCGACGGGGACCTCGTTCGGGTTCCGTCCGCGCGTCCGAAGCGGCTGGGCCCTGAAGCGGCTGCCCGCGAGCGAGGGCGAGCGCCGGTGGGTGCTGAAGGATCTCGAGCGCGGAGCGTTCATGCGTATGGCGGACGACGAGGCCGCCCTCTTTCAGCTGCTCGACGGCCGCCGCGGGCTGCCGGACCTCGTCGCCGAGGCGGAGAAGCGGTTCGGCGGCGGCGGTACCGCACGGCTCGCAGGCCTCCTCGCAGGCCTCGCCGAGCACGGTTTGCTCGCGGGCTCGGAGTCGGGTGGGGGCGGGCAATTGATGGTTCCTGCAGGGCGACTCGGCTCGGTGCTGCGGCCTCGCACCCGGGTCGTCGAGGGCGCGGCGCGGTTCTTCGACCGCGTGTACGAGGCCGGCGGCTTCGTCCTCTTCACGCCGGCGGCGGTCGCGCTCGTCGGCGCGGTCGCCCTCGTCGGCGCGGCGGCGTTCGCCTACCTCGTCTTCGGACGTTACGGGACGCCCTTCGTCGTCGCGAGCAAGGTGGGCCTCGGCGGCCTCGTCTTCCTGGTCGGACGCTTCGTGGTCGTCGCCTTCCACGAGCTCGCGCACGGTCTCCTCCTGACCGCCTACGGTCGCCGCGTCGACAAGGCGGGAGCCAAGCTGCTCCTGATCTTTCCCTACGTCTTCGTCGACACGTCGGACGCCTGGTTCGAACCGCGCCGCCGGCGCGTCGCCGTCAGCGCCGCCGGCCCGGTCAGCGACCTTGCGATCGGCGGCGTCTTCTCGGTCGCGGCCGCATTCGCCGGACGCGGAACGCTGCGCGACATCTTCTTCCAGCTCGCCTTCGCCGCGTACGTGGGTGCGATCTTCAACCTGAACCCCTTCCTCGACCGCGACGGGTACAACATGCTCGTCGACGGACTCGGCCAGTCGGGCCTGCGAACCCGCGCGCGCGTCTGGATCGCCGCGAAGCTCAGCGGGCGGCCGTCGGGCGGACGAGATCGCGCCGTCGCCTTCTACGCCCTCGCCGCGCTCCTCTGGTCACTCGTCGCGGTCGGATTTGGTGTCGTTCTCTCGCTGCGCTATTACGATCGTCTGGTGCAGCTCGTGCCGAAGGAGGCGCTCTGGTCGGTGTTCGGGATCTTCTACGTCCTGATGTTCCTGCCGGTGCTGCTGTCGCTCGTCCGGCCTCTTGTGCAGCGCCGGAGGCGTGCGCGCGACGGCGCGGAGGTGCCCAACGTCGCCGGGTGACGACAGCGATCGCATCGCCGTCCTCCTCGAACGGCTGCTGACGGACGGCGCCTTCCGGCGGGAGTTTCGGCGCGACCCCGTTGCCACGTCCCGCGACGGCGGCCTCTTCGATCTCGCGGACGAGCTGGAGGCGACGTCGGGTCGGGCCCTCGAGACGCTCGAGGTGCGCGAGTCGAAGTCGAGCCTCGCCGGCGTGATGATGGCGGCCGCCGCCGAAGGCGTCGGCGCGGTGGAGCTTCTGCGCTACCTCCACGCGCAGCAATCGCTTCCGCCCGAGATCGCGGCACCGGTGCACACCGCGTTGACGAGCCCGAAGCTGCAGGCGATCGCTCCCGGCTCGGCCCGGAGCGTCGTCGAGAGTGCCGAGCCGCCCGCAAGCCCAGCGCCCGCGGACGCTCCTGCACCGGAACCGCCCGCGGGCCCGCCGGTAGCCGCGGCGAAGGAGGCGGCGGCGCCTCCTGCTCCTGCGGAGCCGCCGCCGGCCGACGCTGCCGCCGCGCCGACGCCGCCGGCGGAGCCCACGGCAACGGGCGGCACCGGCCCGGCCGGCGAGCAGCTTCTGCGCGACCCCCACGTGCACCTGTCCCCCGAGGCCGAGCAGGATCTGGCTGCGGGAACCGCCGATCCACGTTTCGTCGCGGTGCTGTCGGCCGTGTCGGTGAACCACGACATCGGGGTCAGCGCGATCGGGAGGGGGCTCGACATCGCCACGGTCGACGGCCGGCCCGTCGATGCATCGAACGTCGCCGCGCGCGAGCTCGCGGTCGAGCTCGGCCAGCTCGATCCTTCCGTGCGGCCGACGGAGATCGGCGCTCCGTGGCCGATCTCCGGTACCGGCTACGTCACCGGCGCCGAATACGAGGACCACATCCACGTCGGGTTCGACGCGCCTGCGCCGGAGGTCGCTCCGCCCGTGGTGGCGGTCGAACCGCCCGCCCCCGCGGAGGCTGCCGCAGCGCCCGCCGGCTCGGGCGAGGCAAGCGGCGTTCTCGCCTTCGTCAAGGCTCCGGATCAGGCAGCGCCGAGGAGCACGGTGCAGGTGCTACGCGCGGTGGAGCCCGAACATCATGTCCCCGCAGCGCTGGCGGACGACGGAGGTGTCTCGCTTCCCGACGTCTCCGACGTGTATCCGGGTGACGACGCGCCGAAGGAGCAGATCGCCGCCTGGATGGCACGCCAGGCGCACAAGGCGGGGCTGCCCGGTGAGCTGCCGGTCATGGCCGGGCTGGTCGAGTCGGGTCTGACGAACGTGCAGGGTGGCGACCGCGACTCGGTCGGCTTCTTCCAGATGCGCACGGGGATCTGGGACCAGGGCGCGTATCAGGGTTTCCAGGGGCGGCCCGAGTTGCAACTGAAGTGGTTCATCGATCATGCATTGGCGGTGAAGCAGCAGCGGCTGGCCGGCGGCGACCGGGCGTTTCTCCACGACTCGTCGAAGTGGGGCGACTGGATCGCCGACGTCGAGCGTCCGGCAGAGGAGTACCGCGGCCGCTATCAGTTGCGCCTCGGCGAGGCGCGGGGCCTGTTGCACGCGGCGGCTCCGTCAGGGCGGGCCGCCATCGAGGACGCGGGAGCCGCGGCTCTGCCCGACGACCCGACGAAGGTTCGCGAGCTCGCGGCGATGGCGGTCGCGAAGAAGTACCTCGGCACGCCGTACCAGTGGGGCGGCGAGAGCCCGTCCACCGGCTTCGACTGCTCCGGGCTGACGCAGTACGCGTACCACCAGGCGGGCGTCGATCTTCCCCGCGTCGCGGAGGACCAGTTCAACGTCGGGATGCACGTCGGCCGAGCGCAGCTCGAGCCTGGCGATCTCGTCTTCTTCCAGGACTCGACCGGCTACATCCATCACATGGGGATGTACGTCGGCGGTGGCAAGTTCCTGCACGCGCCGCACACGGGCGACGTGGTGAAGATCTCCAACCTGAGCGAGCCGTACTACACGCAGCAGTTCGCCGGGGGCCGGCGGGTCGGCGGCCTGGCTGCGGCGGGCGCGCCGCTGCCGGACGCGCCCGCGGTCCCCGCGCCCGAGGCGACGCCGCCGGTTTCTGCTCCGCCTACGCCCGCCGACGACGCTCCCGCGCCCCAGTCGGGAAGCGCGGTGCTGCGGGCGGTCGAGCAGCCGCGGGCGACGGGTCCCCGCAACACCGTCCAGTTCCTGCGGGCGGTCGACCCTCAGCAGCAGATCGCGCAGCCCGAGCCAGAGCCCGCTCCTGTCGCCGCCGACGTTGCCGCCGCGCCGGACGATCTGGCGGCTGCCGTTGTGGAGGGCTCGGATGTGTACCCCGGCGACGACGCGCCGAAGGAGCAGATCGCCGCATGGATGGCGGCCCAGGCACAGAAAGTTGGCCTGCCGGGCGAGCTACCCGTGATGGCGGCGCTCGTGGAGTCCGGTCTGACCAACGTGCAGGGCGGCGACCGCGACTCGGTCGGCTTCTTCCAGATGCGCACAGGGATCTGGGACCAGGGCGACTACCAGGGCTTCCAGGAGCGCCCCGAGCTGCAGCTGAAGTGGTTCATCGATCAGGCGGTCGCGGTGCGGCAGCAACGGCTCACCCGGGGGGACGAGGGGTTCCTCACCGATCCTTCGAGGTGGGGCGACTGGATCGCGGACATCGAACGTCCGGCAGAGGAGTACCGCGGCCGATACCAGCTGCGCCTCGACGAAGCGCGTCAATTGCTGGCCCCCGCGGCGTCGTAGCCCGGCGGGCCCGGCTCAGTGGCCGCCGCCTTCGCCGTACGTGTGCGTGATGCCCCCGCCGCCGGTGGTCGTATGGGGTGTGGTCGGGTGGTAGGTCGTCGTTGGCTGGTACGTCCGCTGATACGTCGTGGTGGGTTGATACGTCGTCGTGGGCTGTGTCGGAGTCGTCGGTTGGTGTTGCTGAGGCGGCTTGCGCGTCAACGTGATTGCGATCGACCGGCCGTTGTGCCCGAACGTCGGTGCGAAGCCGACATACGCGCCCGGCGCTGCATCGAGCCGGAAGACTAGCCGTCCGCCGGCGCGGGTTACGCGGACGACGACGTCATGTCCTCGCTTCGAGCCGACACGTGAGGTGATTCCGCCCTGCCACAGCTCGAATGACGCGTGCCCTTGTGAGATCGCGGTGTTGTTGACGAAGACTCCGCGCTTGTCGAAACCGCCGCCGTTGAAAGCGAACGTGACGTGAACGCGTCGGCCGCGCGACGAGATCCGGACCTTGTCGAGGACGGTTGGACGCGCCTTGCCGAGGCGCAGTGCGGCGACCCGCGTCACCTTCTGCCGCTTGCCGCTCAGCGGGTCGAGACTCGCTATTGAATTGGTACTTGCGCTTACCGCGTAGACGTTGGCGCCGGTGCTCACCAGAGCAACCGGCCGCCGCACCGAGGCAGTCACCTTCGGGGCCGCGCGCGCGATGGTGTCGACGACTGCGATCTTGTTCGTTCCGTACAACGCGACGAACAGCCGCCCGGATGACGCCGCGATTGCGATCGCCGACGGCGTTGCCGCGAAGCGGATCGTTCGCACGAGCCTGTGCGAAGTGAGGTCGACGACCGAGACGCCGTTCGCAACGGCGACGTACAGCCGGTCGCGGAAGGCGACCACGTTGCGAGGGGAACGTCCGACGTGGATCGGCGTGGCCGCAGACAGGCGGCTCCCAAGCCGATAGGGAGTGATGGTGCCGCCGGAGCCGTTCGCGACGTAGATCGTCGAGCCCGCGACGATGACGCCGGTCGGCGTGAACGGCAGCGGGCTGCAGGGCCCCGAGCCGGCCGAGCCGAAGAGACAGAGCGTTCCCCCGCCGGGAACGCTTGCCACGGCCGCGACCCGCGAGCCCGTGGGTGCAAGCGCTTGTACCTGTCCGCGCGTGACGTTCACCGCTTTCAGCGGAACGAGGCGGCGGTTGAAGCTGGTGACGGTCGAGTCGTCCGCGACGAACAACGTGTTTCTCGCGGCGGCCAGCGCACGAGGATGCGCGGGGTCGGAGATGCTCGACTTCGGCGTGAGCGAGATCAGGCGGCCTGCGGGGTCGCTGAGATAGACGCCCGCTCCGGCGGCGGCAAGCCCGAGCTGCTCGTCCGGCCCCGGCAGGATCGTGACGAGCCGCACGGGCGGCTTCTCGGGAACACCGCCGCCCTTACCGCCCGCGAGGACGACGATGCCGCCCACGACGGCACCGATGAGGACGACGGCGCCTGCGATGAGGCGGCCGCGTCGGTTGCGCAAGGCGCCGCCGCTGACCGTCGGCCACTGGAAGCTTGTTCCGCCCGACGGCTTCTTGGGCTCGGGAGGTGCAGGCGGCGCGGCGACGGGCGGCGACAGCGGGACCGGCTCGACGGCCTCCGCGACGCTCGCCGGAGCGGCTGTGGCCGGGCCGAGCGTACGGTTGCCATCTTCAGCCGGTCGTTCCTCGACCGGCGGCGGCGCGGTGGGGGTCTCGGCGACCGGCTCCGGCGGAGGCGCAGCGACGCGGTCCGGCCGATAGGTCCGGTACTCGCCGCCGCTCGTCACGAGCGGGGCCGGGTCGGGTGTGAGAGGCGCGGGCTCCGGCTCGGCAACCGGCGCGGTGGGGGTCTCGGCGACCGGCTCCGGCGGGGGCGGAGCGACGCGGTCCGGCTGATAGGTCCGGTACTCGTCGCCGCCTGCGACGAGCGGCGCCGGGTCGGGTGTGAGAGGCGCCGCCTCAGGCTCGACATCCGGCGCGATCTGCTCGACCGGCAGCGGCGCGACGGGAGCGACGGTGTTCTCGACTGCCGGCGGCGCGGCGTCCGCCTCGACAGGGGCGACGACGTTCTCGACCGGTTGCGGGGCGGCGGTCGCGTCGGCGGGCGCGACCGGTGCGACGATCGGCTCGACCGGTAGCGGCTCCGGCGTCGGAGACGGCATCGGTGTTTCGCTTGCTTTCGCCGGCGTGCCTCGTTGGAACGTCACGAAGGCAGACCTCTGCGGCTGATCGAACTCGGCCGAGGGCTCGTGGAACGGCGCCGGCGTCAGCGGCTCCGGGGTGTCGACAACGGCTGTGGGCGCGTGGAGGCGTGCTTCGCGGCGCCAGCGTGGCCCGAGGATCTGCAGCACGGCGTCCTCGAGCAGGTCCCAGGCCTCCTCGGGGCCCGACGGCCGCTCGGACGGCGACTTCTCGAGCAGCGACTCGATCCAGTCCGCCAGGCGCACGTCGAGGTCGGGCTTGATCTTCCGCGGCCGGGGCACGGGGTCGTTCACGTGCCGGAGCAGGATCGCCATCGGCGTGGTGGTGTCGTGGAACGGGACGTTCCCGACCAGACACTCGTACGCCATGATCCCGGTCGAGTACAGGTCGGTCCAGGGACCGATGTCCTTTGCCATTGCTTGCTCCGGGGCCATGTATGCGGGGGTGCCCACGGTTGTGCCGGTCGCGGTCAGGAAGCGGCCCGTCGCGGCCTGGTTGTACGCCTTGGCGATCCCGAAGTCCGCGATCTTGATCCGGCCTTCCGCCGTGATCATCACGTTCTCGGGCTTGAGGTCTCGGTGGACGATCCCGCGGCTCGAGGCGTGAGTGAGCCCCGCGAGCAGGCCTTCCATCACGCCGGCGAACTGCGCCAGCGTCAGCTCGTTCATCAGCGGCCGGAGCGAGCCGCGCGGCAGGTACTCCATCGCGATGAACGGCGTGCGCTCGTGCTCGAAGTACTCGTGCACGGTGACGATGTTCGGGTGGCTCAGCGAGCCGGCGACACGCGACTCGCGCAGGAAACGCTCGGCGAACGCAGGATCGGCGGCGTGGAACGCTCCGAGCTCCTTGAGCGCGACGTGACGGTCGAGGTCGATCTGCCGCGCGAGGTAGACCGCGGCCATGCCGCCGCGCCCGATCTCGCGCAGAATCTCGTAACGGCTTACTGTCCTGACGACTTGCTGTGCCGTGGCCCCCACGCTCCTGCTGACAGCGACCCCGAACCGACGCTCGGTGCGCCTCCCGAGTCTAGGCCAATCGAGCGCGCGAGAAAAGGGCGCCGCGCCTGCCGGCTTCGCGGACGACGTGAACCGGCGGCGGACGGACTCGTCGCACGCGCGCTCTATCGAGCGGAGGCGAACCTAGGCCTGAACAGCGGTTTGCCCGGGGCTGACGACCATGATCGCTCCGGGCGGGACTCCGTCGGTGAGGCCCGTGAGAGTGGCGACGTAGGCGGGCCTGCCTCCGACTATCACCTTCGGCGAGCTCGAGCCGGGCAACGTCGAGACCACGGTCGTGCACGGCTTCGTCGAGGGGGTCGGCGGCTGCGCGCACCCGACGATCGGCGCGCCGACGAGGTCGGGCTCGCAGAGGACCGCGCCACCCTGGATCATCACCTGCATCTGGCGCGGGATCAGCGCAACCGTTCCGCCATGGGCGCAGAGAATTGTGGCGTTGCTCGTGACGATCGGCGGCATCGGCCTTGGCCGAGTATCCCTTTCCCGCGGGCACGTGACAAGGGCAGGGCCCTCTTGACACATTCCGACAAACGTGGGAGTTTCATCGGGGTCGAAAGGAGTCAGTGCTGCTGGGGAAGCGATTATTCGCTGCGGCCTGCGAACGGTTCGGCCGTGCCGAAAAATGCAGCCCGGCGGATCGGTCGTCACGCCGAGGCGGGAGCTCCGAGTGAAAGTCTTCATCCTGGACGCGCACGTCATCTATCGACGCGGCCTTGCCGCGTCACTCGCGGGGACCGACGACATCGAGGAGGTCGGAGAAGCGCGGACGGTCGGCGAAGCCTGGGCCGACACCGCGCTCGCCGCGGCGGATGTGGTCCTCGTCGATCCCGATCTCGAGGGCGGCTTCGAGTTCGTTCGCGACGTGCGCGAGCGCACGGGTGCGCAGATCGTCGTCTGCTCCGCTACCCACGACGAGCATCAGGTGCTTTCGGCAGTCCAGGCCGGCGCGGTCGGCTTCCTCTGCAAGGACACACTCAGCACCGAGACGCTCGCGGCCGGCGTGCGTGCAGCCGCGACGGGAGCCGGCGTCATGCCACCCGAGCTCCTCGGTGCGATGCTGCAGACGCTGTCGCGCGTCTCACACGAGGTGCTCGAGCCGCGCGGCCTGTCACTGTCGTGGCTGACGGCGCGCGAGAAGCAGGTCCTGCGACTCGTCGCCGACGGACATCCCACACGCGAGGTTGCGAGGCAGCTCTGCTACAGCGAGCGGACGATCAAGAACGTCATCCACGACGCCGTGACGAAGCTGAATGCGCGATCACGCTCGCACGCCGTCGCGGAGGCGGTCCGAGCCGGCTTGATCTGAGTTGAACATAGGCGGGAAGGGGTCATGAAGGGGAGAGAAAAGGGGGTTCTGTGAGGTATCTGTCGATTGCCGCGTTCCTGGCGGCGCTTGCACTCGTCTCCGCGTCGGGCGCGACACCTGCGTCGGCCGCGCACCATGCGGTGGCGGTGACGCTGACGCTCAAGTCGGCGAAGTTCGACGTTCACTGGCACGTGAGCAAGATGTCGGGCCGCATCGTGATGACCGGGACCGCGAGCGCGAAGATGCAGGTGACGGTCGGTTGGTTCTCCGAGCAGCTCATCAAGGGGTCGGCGCCTGCCTTCGGCCCGACGGGCACGGCGAGCGGCAGTTTCACCGTCGGCAAGGGCAAGTTCAAAAGATCCCTGTCCACCCGGGGCCTCTTCCCCGGGCGCTTCGTGCTCGCCGGGTACGGCAAGAGCGGAAGCACCATCGTGTCGATCCCCGGCCGGGTGCTCGTGCTCGCCGCGCCGCGCGAGGGAGTGGTCGGCAAGGCGTACGTGAGCAAGACCTCGAACGGGCCGCCCGTGACGCGGTTGCCGGCGGGGAGCACGGCGATTTACGCGCACTACACGTGGGCCGCCTATCCGCAAGGGAGCCACTACGCGGTCACGTGGACCGGGCCCGGCGGAAACCGCGGCTGGGACTTCACCGGCAGGCTCGTGACTCGCGGTTTCGTCTCGATCGTCAAACCTGATCGAGGCAAGAAGCTGCGCAGCGGTACCTGGCACAACGTCGTGCTGGCCTTCGGCCGGCCGGTCGCCAAGCTCACCGTGAGGGTCGGATGAGGACTATGCGAGTGCAACCGAAACCGGGATCGGATCAGGAGGGAGAGGTCAAGATGGGGAACAGACTGAGGCGCCGCTTCTTGCGGGCGCCGTCGCCGGCGCTCGTGGTCAGCATGATCGCGCTGATCGCGGCAACGACCGGTGTCGGAAGCGCGGCACGCGACGTCGTCGCCGGCCACAAGAACACGGCGGCTCGAGCCGCCAAGGGAAAGCCGTTCATCACGGGCGCGCACGTGGTGGACGGCTCGCTCGGCGGCGGCGACGTGGCGGGCGATTCGCTCGGTGGGGCTCAAATCAACGAAGCGGCCCTGGGCAAAGTGCCTACCGCGGCGAACGCCGACCACGCGACGGCAGCGGACAGCGCCACGAACGCGACGAACGCGACCAACGCGACCAACGCGACCAACGCGACGAACGCGACGAACGCCACTCGCGCGACGACCGCCACGAGCGCCACGACCGCCACGAGTTATTCGCCGGCAACGGCTTGTACGCATACGGCGACTTCACCGGGGCCGGTGATGTTCAGCAGACCACGAATCCGTCGAACCTCTCGGCCGCGAACATCGACCACGTCGCCACCGGCGTCTACTGCCTGAAGGACTTGGCGTTCACTCCCCGGTCGGCCGTCGTCTCAGGCGACAACGCATTCGGCGTCAACGACACGATCGCGAGCGTCATCACGGTCACCCCTGGCACTGCGGTCGCCCCGTGCAACGCAGGAGAAGCCGTTCGCGTGAGAACGACGGACTCCGCCGGCGCACTCGCGGACCGGCCGTTCACCATCTGGGTGACCGGCTGACAAGACGGTTGCTAGGCGCGAGCGGGCCGTCGGTTGCGGGGGCCCGCTCTGCGCCCAAGCGGGGTTGACCTGCACCTTCGCGCGCGCCAGGATCGCTCTATCAATCGCCCCGGCCGGCCGGGATCGGCCTACTCGAGGAGGAGGACCCTTGAATCGCATCGTCAGTCGCCGGCCCTCGCCGGCCACGATCATTTCGCTTGTCGCGCTGTTTGTGGCGCTCGGCGGCACGGGCTATGCCGCCGTCTCCTTGGCTCCGAGGAACAGCGTCGGCTCGGCCCAGGTAATCAACGGCTCGCTGCAGACGGGTGACCTGTCCAGAAGGGCACGCGCCGCGCTAAAGGGCAATAGAGGGCTGCGTGGTCCTGCGGGTGCGCAGGGCGCCGCCGGTGCACAGGGGTCGGCAGGACCCGTCGGCGCTACGGGCCCCGCAGGTGCAACGGGTCCCGCAGGCGCAACGGGCTCGGCAGGCGCAACGGGCCCGGCGGGCTCGGCCGCCGCGTTTGCAGGCGTGCACGGCGACGGGACGTTGTTTACGCCCGCCACCCTCGCGAAGAACATCACCGCGGCGAACATCTCGCATCCAGCGACCGGCGTGTACTGCTTCCACGGCCTGGACTTCACGCCACGAAGCGCGACGGCTTCGGGCGCGAATGGGTTCGGCGAGAACTTCACTCTCGCGAGCGTGGAGATCAACGGCCGCGACGGAAACATCTTCAGCGGCGAGTGCTTGACCACGGATCAAGCTCGTGTCCGAACCGTCGTCGTCCCCTCCGGAGGTGCTTACTCACCTTCGGTCCTTGCCAACCAGGCGTTCTACGTCTGGTTCGAATAGGTTTGGTAGTAACCGGTCAGGCCTTGCGTCGCCCGTGTGGTGACAGCAAGGTCTGACCCGCTGCGCCGCAAAATGGCGAGGGCCGGAATCGAACCGGCGACACCACGGTTTTCAGCCGTGTGCTCTACCGACTGAGCTACCTCGCCGAGCGCGCTCAGTCTAGCCGGGTTGGCCCCGGATTCCGGACGTGCCGGAGGCGCTCGACCAGCGTCTCGACCAGCTCGTCTTTGAGCAGGACGGCGTCCGCACCGGCCTCTCCGACGGCGCGCAGCAACTCCGGTTCCGCGTCGGCCGTGATCGCGATCAGGCAGAGCGTCGGATGGTCGCGCCGCAGGCGCGCGACGGCGGTCACGCCGTCAACGAGCGGCATGTGGAGGTCCACGACCGCGGCGTCGACAGCGACCTCGTCCGCGAGCTCGATCGCGCCGAGACCGTTGCTCGCCTCGGCGACGACACGCAGCTCCGGCTGGCGGTCGACGAGCTCGCGCAGCGACTCGCGATACGCGTCGTCGTCTTCGGCGATCAGAACGCGGATCGGTCCGCTCCTCCCCGGCACCGCTCCACGCTAACGAGTGCGCGCTCGCGGTTCAAGGACTCCCGTTAGCCTTTTCCCGTGAAGTCGGTCGCGGTGATCGGTGCGGCGCTCGATCTCGGCGCAGGCCGTCGCGGGGTCGACATGGGCCCTTCCGCGATCCGCTACGCCGGTCTGAGCGAAAGGCTTGCGGCGCTCGAGCTCGACGTGAACGACCTCGGCAACGTGCCTGCGGACATCGCCGAGGCGAGCGACGAGGGCGATGAGCGCGCCCGCTTCCTCACGCAGATCAAGGGCACGTGCGAGCGCATCTCCGGCGTCGTCCGCCGGGCCCGCGACGACGGCCAGTTTCCGCTCGTCCTCGGCGGCGACCACTCCGTCGCGCTCGGCTCGCTCGGCGGCCTGGCGGCGGCGCACGGGGCCGGGGGCGTGCTCTGGCTCGACGCGCACGGAGACCTCAACCGTCCCGAGACGTCGCCGAGCGGCAACGTGCACGGGATGGTGCTCGCCGCGGCGCTCGGGTTGGCAGGAGACGGGTTCGAGAGCAAGGCGTGGCCGATGCCCGCGGTCGACCGGACGCGTGTTGCGCTCGTCGGCACGCGCCGGCTCGACCAGGGCGAGCGCGAGCTCGTCCGCGAGCACGGCCTGCGCGTCTGGACGATGAGCACGATCGACCAGCTCGGGATGGAGCGGACGATGCGGGATCGCCGAGGCGAACATGCTCACGTCGATGGACGTCGTCGAGGTGAATCCGATCCTCGACGTGGCCAACGAGACCGGCACGCTCGCCGTCGAGCTGATCGCGAGCGCGCTAGGGGCGCGAATCCTCTAGGAACGCGAGCGCCGCCGCGGCCGTCTCGTCGAAGGCGTCCCACATGACGATGTGACCTCCTCGCACGGTCACGACTTCGCAGTCGGCCATCGTCTCGCAAACGACGTCGACGAGCGCCTGGGGAACGACCTCCGAGTCGGCGCCGCGGACGAGCAGCGTTCGCGCAAGCACCCGGTCGAGCGGCGGCGGCTTGGCCATCTCGCCGTATGCTGCGACGACCGCCGAGCGGGCATAGCGCGGCCGCCAGCGCCCGTCCTCGCCGAGCCGCAGGTGCTGCGGCAGCTCGTCGGCGACCAGAGCACGGTCGGCCAGCGGATCCCCCGCGAGCCGCTCGTCGATTGCGCCCTGCACCGATGCGTACGACTCGTCCAGCCGCGCAAGCTCCGCCCGCTCGAGCGCGACCTGTGGCGGTACCCACACCGCTGGATCGAGGAGCACGAGCCGGTCGACTCGCTCGGGCCGGCGCGCGGCGAGCTCGAGCGCGAGCCGACCGCCGAAGCTGTGCCCGACGACGTCGACGCGGTCAAGATGCAGCGCGTCGAGCGTGTCGACGAGGTCGGCGGTGTGCGTGCCGAGGTCCCACGGCGGCTCCCAGTCCGACACGCCGTGCCCGCGCAGGTCCGGCGCGAGCACGTGGAACGCACCGAGCCGTTCCTCGGCGAGCCTGCGAAAGCGCCCGCCCCAGCTCGTGACGCCGTGGAGGCAGAGCAAGGGCTCGCCGTCGGCCAGGCCCCAGTCGTGCACGTGCAACCGCATGCGGCGAAACTACCGCAGCGTGCTCGCCGTGCTCTACGACATCCACGCGAACCTGCCGGCGCTCGAGGCCGTCCTCGCCGACGCGCGGGCTCGGGGCGCGAGGGCCTTCCTGCTCGGCGGCGACTACGTGGGCTTCGGCCCGTTCCAGCGGGAGACGTTCGCGCTGCTGCGCGACCTCGAGGGGCCCGCGGTCTGGATCCGCGGCAACGGCGAGCGGTGGATGCGCGAGCCTCCGCTCGACCGCCCGGAGATCCTCGGGAACCTGAAGGAGCACACGGCGAGGTTCTCCGAGGAAGACGTGGAATGGCTGTACCGCCTCCCGGAGCGCGCGGAGGTCGACCGCGTCGTCTACGTCCACGGCTGCTGGTGGAGCGACGTCGACAGCTTCGCGCGCGAGCCGCACGACGCGGACGAGCTGCGCGTCGGCCCGCTCCACGGACGCACGCTCGTGTTCGGGCATTCACACCTTCAGTTCCGGCGGAGCGGCGCGAAGAACAACGAGCTCGTCAATCCGGGCTCCGTGGGGATGCCGCTCGACGGCGACACGCGCGCGGCATGGGCATCGTGGGACGGAGACGACTTCACGTTCCACCGCACCGAGTACGACCGCGAGCGCGTGATCGCCGCGGCGCGCTCTTCAGGCGAGTGGAGCGACGTGCTCGTTCACCGCTACACCTACGCGTCGGACTGAGCGTCCTCCTCGCCGCTCCCGCTCGGGCGGTAGTACGTCTTGCCCTTCAGCTCGTCCGGCAGGTTGTCGAGGTCGAAGCCGCGCGGGTCGGCGTGCGGGTAGACATAACCCTGGCCGTGACCGAACTTCTTCGCGCCGGGATAGCTCGCGTCGCGCAGCGGCTTCGGCGGCCGCGCGTTGCCGTGCTCGCGCACGTCGGCCGCCGCGTCCTTCAGCGCGATGTACGACGCGTTCGACTTCGGCGCTCGCGCGAGGTAGATCGCGGCCTGCGCGAGGTTGAGGCGCGCCTCGGGAAGGCCGACGTGCTCGACGGCGTGCGCCGCGGCCACAGCAATGAGCAGCGCGCGCGGGTCCGCATTGCCGATGTCCTCTGACGCGAGAACGATCATCCGCCGCGCGATGAAGCGTGCGTCCTCGCCGCCTTCCAGCATCGCGGCGAGGTAGTAGACGGCCGCGTCCGGGTCGGAGCCCCGCATCGACTTGATGAAGGCCGAGATGAAGTCGTAGTGCTGGTCGCCGCCCTTGTCGTAGAGGAGAGGCCGCTTGGTCGACGCCTCCTCGGCGTGGCGTTCCTCGAGCACGGCGCCTTCCGCGTGCGCCGTCTGTGTCGCGAGCTCGAGGATGTTCAGCGCGTTCCGTGCGTCGCCGCCCGACAGCTGGGCGACGCGCCGCGCGACGTTGTCCGGCGCGTCCACGCGGAGCTCGGCGGCGCCGCGCGTGATCACGAGCAGCAGGTCGTCCTCCTCGAGCGGCTCGAGCTGGTAGATCTGGCAGCGCGAGAGCAGCGCGGAGTTCACCTCGAAGTACGGGTTCTCGGTCGTCGCGCCGATCAGCGTGACGAGCCCCTCCTCCACCGCGGGCAGCAGCGCGTCCTGCTGCGCCTTGTTGAAGCGGTGGATCTCGTCGAGGAAGAGGATCGTGCGCTGCCCGTGCGCGCCCAGCCGCTCGCGGGCGCGCTTGAGCACCTCGCGCACGTTCGCAACCGTCGCCGACACCGCGGAGAGCTCCTCGAACGCGGCGCCGGTCATGCGCGCGACGATGCGCGCGAGCGTCGTCTTCCCGCTCCCCGGCGGCCCGTACAGGATGAGCGAGCCGACGCGATCCTGCTCGATCGCGAGCCGCAACGCGGATCCCTCGCCGAGCACGTGCCCCTGACCGACGAACTCGTCGAGCGACGCCGGGCGCACGCGCAGCGCGAGCGGAGCGACCGTTGCCGTGCGCTCGCGTGCTGCATCCGAGAAGAGATCGCTCACCGGAAAGAAAGTATGCTCCGACCGGTATGGAGACCGCAGTCGGCGTCTCGAACATCAGCGTCGTCCACCTCTACGTGCGGAACATCGAGCGGTCGCTGGCGTTCTACCGCGACTTGCTCGGGATCCCGCTGGAGGGGGACGCGCACTGGGTCGAGACGACGTTTCCGGGCGGGACGCGGTTCGCGTTGCATGCGGCTCACGAGGGCGCCGCCGACCTGTCATCCGGCACGGTCAGCCTCTTCCAGCGGCCGGACTAATGGCGACCGAGGCGGAGGACTTCTCGCAGCCGATCCTGCCGGGTGCGGGCGCAAGCGACTACGAGCGGTACCTGCGGACGGACGACCTGCTCGCGTTGCAGAAGACGCCGGAGGAGATGGTTCACCGCGACGAGCTCCTGTTCCAGACGGTGCACCAGTCGTCGGAGCTCTGGCTGAAGCTCGCCTGCTTCGAGGTCGAGACGGCGACGCAGCACCTGCGCGCGCACGAGGTTGCCGCCGCGCTGCGGCTCCTCCGGCGCGCCGCCGACTGCCTGAAGATCGCGACTCAGCTGCTCGACATGCTCGAGCACATGTCGCCTTGGGAGTACCAGACGATCCGGCGCATCCTCGGTCACGGCAGCGGCTTCGACTCGCCGGGCTTCCGCAACATCCGCCGCGTCTCGCCGTCGCTCGGCGAGGCGTTCAACGCGTTGCGGCACGAGCAGGAGCTCACGCTCGCCGACCTCTACGTGCGCGGCCGCGAGTTCGAGGAGCTGTACCAGCTCGCGGAGGCGCTGATCGAATGGGACGAGCGCGTGTCGGTGTGGCGCTTCCGCCACTACAAGGTCGTCGCCCGCGTGATCGGCGACGAGGTGGTGGGGACGCAGGGCACGCCGGTCGAGCTGCTCGGCGGGCTGATCAAGAACAAGATGTACCCGGAGCTCTGGCAGGTACGGAACGAGCTGACGTCGCGCGCGAACGAGGACGAGGGCTGAGCGCGACGACGTCGCGCGTGTTCGAGGTCCACGAAGCGGACGGCGCGTTCCGGGCGCTCGAGGAGCACCTCGAGGACACGGGTTTCTGGGAGTCCGACGGCCTCGTTGCCGAGCTCTATCTGGGCTACGGCCTCTCGCAGGCGATCCGCCGCGACCCGGCTCCGCCGCCGGCCGAGCCGTGCCCGCTCCCGCTCCTGGCCTGTCGCATCGAGCCATCTCCCGGGACCAGGTCCCGGGACCTGTCCGGATTCGCCGTGGGCGACTGGGTCGCGAGCTGGACGCCCGACGCCTACGCGGCCGCGATCGTCGAGGTGCGCGCCGCGATCGCGCGCGGGGACGTGTACCAGGTGAACCTCGTCCAGCACCTCGAGGCGCCGTTCGACGGCGAGCCGGCCGCGCTCGCGGAAGCCCTGGCTTCGCTGCGCCCGCTCCACCCGCGGCCTTTCGCGGGCGCCGGGTGGGCGATCGTGTCCGCCTCGCCGGAGCTCTTCCTCGCACGCCGCGGCCGAACGGTCTGGACGATGCCGATCAAGGGGACGCGGCCGCTCGGCGAGCCCGGCCTGGCCGACGCCGAGAAGGATCGGGCCGAGCACGTGATGATCGTCGACCTGGAGCGGAACGACCTCTCACGCGTCTGCGAGCCCGGAAGCGTCCGGTGGCCGACGCTGATGGCCGAGCGCGAGCTCGCCGGCGTCGTGCACCTCGTCTCCACGGTCGAGGGAACGCTCCGCGAAGACGTCGGCCTCGCGGAGCTGCTCGAGGCCACGTTCCCCGGCGGCTCCGTGACCGGCGCTCCGAAGATCGCCGCCGTCGACCACATCGCGGCCCTCGAGCCGGTCGGCCGCGGCGCCGCCATGGGCGCGCTCGGACGTCTGTGGCCGAACGGCGACCTCGAGCTCGCGTTGACGATTCGCACGTTCGCCGTCGCCCAAGACGCGATCCACCTCTGGGTCGGCGGCGGGATCGTCTGGGATTCGGATCCCGAGGCGGAGATCGAGGAGTCCTGGGTCAAGGCGCGTCCCCTGCTCGACGCGTTGAGCGTCGCGGCGGCGTGACGCTCCTTGCACTCGCCGTCGCTGGACGCGGCCTCGTGGATCCGAACGAGCCGGCCGTCCACGCCGACGACGAGGCGGTTCTGCGCGGCCGCGCGGCGTTCGAGACGCTGCGCGTGTACGGCGGCGTTCCGTTCAAGCTCGAATCGCACCTCGTCCGGCTCGCCGGCTCGTGCGAGCGCATCGGCGTCGAGCCGCCCGACGCGGAGAAGGCGCGCGAGCTCGCCTCGCTCGCGCTTGCGCAGGCGGGCGAGCGCGACGTCGTGCTGCGCTTCTACCGCACGTCCGGTCGCGAGCAGGCCGACGCACCACGTTTGCTCGCGCTGGTCAACTCGCTGCCCGACGACCTCGAGGAGGTTCGCTCACGGGGGATCCGCCTCGCCTCGCTGCTCGGCGTCCGCGCGGAGGTGCCGTGGCTGCTTGGCGGCGTCAAGTCGACGAGCTACGCGGTGAACATGGCGGCCGTGGCGGAGGCTCGCGCGCGGGGCGCCGACGACGCGGTCTTCGTTACGGAGGACGATCTCGTGCTCGAAGGTCCGGTGACGAACGTCTGGTGGAGGCGCGGCTCCGAGCTGTTCACGCCGTCGCTCGATCTCGGGATCCTGGCCGGCGTCACCCGCGAGACATTGCTCGAACTCGCCCCTGCCCACGGCTTCGCGGTGCGGGAGGGACGCTTCCCCCTCGCGGAGCTGCGACGCGGCGAGGAGGCGTTCACGTCGTCGTCGGTGCGGGAGCTGCTGCCCGTCGTCGAGCTGGACGGGGAGCCGCTCGCGCGCGGCCCCGCCGCAGACGCGCTCCAGACGGCGCTCCGAGACGCGGCGCTAGGCTGAGCGCCATGGACGACAAGATCAGGCTCGGGGGCATGGCGCTGACCAACGGCGTGCTCGTGCACGGCCCGACGTCCTGGGCATGCGCGGTCCGCCTGCCCGACGGCTCGCTGAAGGTGGCGGCCGAGCGCAAGCGGGTCGTCGGAAACAGAGTCCAGAATCCGCTGCTCCGCGGGCCGGCCCGCCTCGCCGAGGCGATCGCGGTCCTGCCCGCGCTGAAGAGACGGCTGCCGGAGGCGAAGCTGCCGTTCGAGCAGCCGCGGATCCTCGCAGCGATGCTCGCCAGCGCCACGGGCGTCCGCGCCATTCGCGGCTCGCGCCTCGCGCCCGCCGCGCAGGAGCTCACGGCCGGACTGCTCGCGCTCGCTCCCGCGCTCCTCTCGCTGCGCGGCAACGAGCTCGCCGCGTATCACGGAGCCGAGCACATCTCGATCGGCACCTACGAGCACGACGAGCCGCGCGCACGCGAGCACGAGCGCTGCGGCTCGCACCTGATCGGCCCGCTGCTCGCGACCACCGCCGCCGCGAACGCCGTTGCCGCGACCGTGCCCCTCCGCTTCCGCAGGCCCGCTCGCGCTGCAGCGTCGCTCGGCGCGATCGCCGCGGCGACCGAGCTCTTCGGCTGGATGGTCCGCAATCCCGAGAAGAAGCTGGCGAAGGCACTCGCGAAGCCGGGACACGAGTTGCAGCACCGGTACGCGACCAGGGAGCCGAGCGCCGAGCAGGTGGAGGTCGCGGAGGCAGCACTGCGCGCGTGCCTCGAGCTCGAAGCGTCGTGAGCAGCGTCGTCCTCTGGGACGTCGACACGCAAATCGACTTCATCCACGCGGACGGAAGGCTCCCGGTCCCCGGCGCAGAGGACGCCGTTCCGGCGATGCGACGTCTCGTCGCGGCCGCGCGCGCCGCGGGAATCCCCCACGTCGCGTCCGCCGACGATCACGAGCTCACCGACACGGAGATCTCCGACCAGCCCGACTTCGAGACGACGTACCCGCCTCACTGCCTGCGCGGCACGCGCGGCGCGCGCAAGATCGCCGAGACGGAGCAGGACGATCCGGTGCCGCTCGGTCTCGGGCCGGTGCCGGAGCGATACCTGCGCGGGCGCGAGTTTCTCCTGCTCAAGAAGAGCTTCGACGTCTTCACGAACTCGAACGCCGAGCGGCTGGTCGAGCTGCTCGATCCCGACGAGGTGATCGTCTTCGGCGTCGCCACCGATGTCTGCGACGACGCCACGATCCGCGGGCTCCTCGCGCGTGGACGCCGCGTCCGCTTCGTCGAGGACGCTGCACGCGGTCTCGACGAGGAGCGTGAGGCCCGCCGTATCGCCTCCTGGCGGAAGGCCGGCGTCCAGTTCACGACGAGCGACGCGGTCGAGAAGTTGCTTCAGGGATGAACCTTCGCTGCCGATGGAGGAGCTGATGGGCGGCATCGGCCATTTCATCAGCGACCCTCCGAACTCGATCCTCATCTGGACGCCGATTCTCTTCTTCGGCGCGATCGTCTTCCTGCTCTGGCGCACGATCCAGCTGATGCCGCGCGTGAAGCCGGCACCGATCGAGTCGCAGTCGGGCTCGTCCATCGGCTGGGGCGACGTCGCCGGGCTCGACGAGGTCAAGGAGGAGCTGTCCGAGGTTGCGGAGTTCCTCCGCAATCCCGAGCACTTCGAGAAGCTCGGGGCGCGCGTCCCGAAGGGGATCCTGCTCTACGGGCCGCCCGGCACCGGCAAGACGCTGATGGCGAAGGCCGTCGCGTCCGAGTCGGGAGCGAGCTTCTACGCGTCGAGCGCCTCGGCCTTCGTCGAGATGTTCGCGGGACTCGGCGCCGCGCGCATCCGCAAGCTCTTCGCAGAGGCGCGCAAGAACGCGCCGGCAATCATCTTCATCGACGAGCTCGACGCGGTCGGCGCGGCACGCACGGGTCACGGCTTCAACCGCGAGCAGGATCAGACGCTCAACCAGCTGCTCGTCGAGCTCGACGGCTTCGATGCGTCCGAGCGCGTCGTCGTGATGAGCGCGTCGAACCGACTGCAGGACCTCGACCCGGCGCTGCTCCGTCCCGGCCGCTTCGACCGCCAGATGCTCGTATCGCCGCCCGACCTCGGAGGGCGCGAGGCAATCCTCAACGTGCACACGCGCGGCAAGCCGCTCGCGGCAGACGTCGACCTGCACCTGATCGCGAAGCAGACCGCCGGGCTCACCGGCGCCGACCTCGCGAACATTTGCAACGAAGCGGCGATCTTCGCCGGCCGCAAGCAGCTGCAGTACCTCCGCCATGCCGACTTCGACGCGGCGATGGAACGAGTCGTCGCCGGTCTGCAGCAGCGGCGCGTCGTGACGGAGAAGGAGAAGCGCATCCTCGCGTACCACGAGGCGGGCCACGCGGTCGTGTCGCATCTCACCGGCGACTTCCTGCCGGTGCAGAAGGTGACCATCGTCGCGCGCGGCCAGGCGCTCGGCTACACGCTCAACCTTCCCGCCGAGGACCGCTACCTGCACACGAAGGACGAGCTCGTCGACCTGATGAAGGTCTACCTCGGCGGCCGTGCCGCAGAGCAGGTCGTCTTCGGGCGCGTCACCAACGGCGCCGCGAACGACCTCGAGAAGGTCACCGAGCTCGCCCGCGCGATGGTCTTCGAGTACGGGATGTCGGAGGTGGTGACCTCGAGGACGATGCGCGCGGACAACTACGCGTTGTCGGAAGAGACGAAGCGGCTACGCGACAGCGAGCAGGCGCGGCTGACCGACCACGCGTTCGCCGAGGCGGTGCGGCTGCTGAGCAAGCATCGGCCCGCGCTGGACCGCGTCGCGGCTGCGCTCCTCGAGAAGGAGACGCTCGTGCGCGACGAGATCGAGAGCCTCCTCGCGGACACCGCCGTCGAGTCGCGTTCCAGCGACTTCGTCGGCGTGTCCCAGGTTGTGCCACTCCAGAGCGAGTAGGCGCGGCTAGCATCGCGTGCGTGGACGCGCGCGCCATCCATCATCTCGGCGTGGCCGTCGCCGATCTCGACGAGGCGCTCGGGACGTACACGCGGCTCTTCGGGGCCGAGCTCGAGCACCGGGCCACCGTGCCCGAGCAGGGCGTCGAGGCCGCAGCCGTCCTCGTCGGCACCGGGAGGGTGGAGCTCCTCTCGCCGCTGGGCGACGACACGCCCGTCGGCAGGTTTCTTGCGTCGCGCGGTCCGGGCATGCATCACGTTGCGTTCGAGGTGGCCGACGTCAGGGTCGCGCTGGAGTCGCTGAAGCGCGAGGGCGCCGAGCTCGTCGACGCCGAGCCGCACGCGGGGCTGTTCGGGCTCGAGGTCGCGTTCGTCCACCCGGATTCCGTCCACGGCGTTCTCGCGGAGGTGGTGTCCCATGGCTGAACAGGTGCGGATCGAGATCGGCTTCGACGGCGGGCAGTCGCTCAGCATGCTCGTCGGCCCGGAGTCGGCCGACGAGCTCGAACGCGGGATCGGCGAGGAAGGCTCCGTCACGCTCGACGCCGAGGACGCGCGCTACATCGTGAATCTCCGCAGGGTCGTCTACCTGCGCAGATTCCGGCGTGAGCCGAGGGTGGGGTTCGGGGTCGCCTGACCCGGGCATCCCGGAAGTGATGGCTGCAGCGAGCGAGAGCCAGGCGGAAACGCGCGCCGAGGCGCCGGACCGCGAACAGATTCGCCGCCTCGTCGAGCGCGGGCAACAGGGCGACCGCGACGCGCTCGAGGAGCTGTACCTCATCCACTTCGACCGCATCTACAGCTACCTGCACATGAGCGTCGGCAACCGCCACGACGCGGAGGACCTGACGACGCAGACCTTCCTCAAGATGCTCGAGTCGATCGGCAAGTTCCGCTTCCGAGCCGCACCGTTTTCGGCGTGGCTGTTTCGCATCGCGCACAACCTCGCGATGGATCACTTCCGGGCGGCGAGACGCTGGCAGCCCGAGGAAGAGGTCCCCGAACCGCCCGGCCAGGAGGAGCTCTCGGCGGAGGACGAAGCGATGCATTCGATCGGCCGCGCGTCGATGCTCGAGTTGATCGACGGGCTGTCGCACGAGCAGCAGCAGGTGCTCACGTTGAAGTTCGTCTTCAACTTTGGGAACGCCGAAGTCGCGACGATCCTGGGCAAGACGGACGGCGCGGTGAAGTCGCTCCAGCACCGCGCGCTCGTCTCGCTGCAGAAGCAGATCGACTCGGGCTAGTGGTTCAGGTCGGGATCGTCGGCCTCCCGAACGCGGGGTCGACCACGCTGTTTCGCGCGCTCACGCATACCGAGGCGAGCGGCTCGGGCAAGGAGCATGTCGGGATGGCGCCGACTCCCGATCCGCGCCTGCAGCAGCTCGCGGGCGTTGTGCAGGCGAAGAAGGTGACGCCGGCCGCGGTGCGCGTCGTCGACGTGCCCGGCACCGGTGCGGCCCTTCTCGGCAACCTGCGCCAGGTGGACGCGCTCGTCGCTGTGCTGGACGGCTGGTCGGGCACGCGCGATCCTTCCTCCGACCTCGAGACGCTGAAGCTCGAGCTGCTCGTCGCCGACCGCGACCACGTGGAGCGGCGCCTGGAGCGCGTCGTGAAGCAGGCGAAGTCGGGGGACGCGACGCTCAAGGCGGAACTCGCAACGCTCGAGCAGATCCTCGCCCACCTCGACGCCGGAGGCACGCTGTCAGAGTGGGCGGGGGAGCTGCCGCCGGAGCTCGAGCCGCTGACCGTGAAGCCGCTTCTGGCGGTCGAGAACGGTCCCGGCGGCGTCGACGCGAAGCTCGAAGCGGAGCTCGCCGAGCTCCCCGACGAGGAGGCGGCCGCGTTCCGCGAGGGCGAATCCGCGCTCGGGGAGATCGCGCGGCGGCTCTTCGAGGTGCTCGACCTCGTCACGTTCTTCACCGCGAGCGAGAAGGAGACGCGCGCATGGACGCTGCCGCGCGGAGGAACGGCGCTCGAAGCGGCCGAGACGATTCACACCGACATCGCGCGCGGTTTCATCCGCTGCGAGGTGATCCGCTGGGACGACCTCGTCGCCGCCGGCTCGCACACCGAGGCGGCGCGGCAGGGCAAGCAGCGCCTCGAGGGCAAGACGTACGTCGTCGAGGACGGCGACGTCCTGAACATCCGCTTCAACGTCTGAGCCGCACAGCGCAGGGACTGAGCCCTCGGGCATGGCCGAAGCGCCTCTGTCCCAGGGACAGTCCCTCGGGCATGGCCCAGGCGCCTCTGTCCTAGGGACAGTCCCTCGGACATGGCCCAGGCGCCCCTGCCTCGAAGAGGCGCGGGAGGCTTGCGCGCGGTGCCCGCGGCCGCTAAGATCAAATCGATGGTTGTCGATGTGAGGCCGATCACCTGCTGCGCCCCGCTCGCCGCGCCGGTGCTCTCGGACGAGGAGGCCGAGGCGACGGCTGCCCTCTTCAAGGCTCTCGGCGATCCGGCGCGGGTGCGTATCGTCAATCTCCTCGCCGGCGCAGTCGAGTCGGTCTGCGTCTGCGAGCTGATCGAACCGCTGGGGCTCGCGCAGGCCACCGTCTCGCACCACCTGAAGAAGCTGACGGACGCCGGCCTGCTCGACCGCGAGGAGCGCGGCAAGTGGGCGTATTTCTCGATCAACTCGGAGGCGATGGCGCGGCTGTCCTCGCTCGCCGACCTGAGGCAAGGAGGTTGCTGCTGATGAGCACCACGACGACGAGCGAGCTGCGCGAGGAGGTTCGGCGGCGCTACGCGGAATCGGCCCGCGCGGTCACCGAAGGTACCGGTGGAGGCTGCTGCGACAGCTCGTGTTGTCAGGGCGAGCCCGATGCCCGCTTCGGCGAGACCCTTTACGACTTGGAGCAGCGGGGCGAGCTCCCCGACGCGGCGGTGCTGGCGTCGCTCGGCTGCGGCAATCCGACCGCCGTCGCCGAGCTGCGCGAGGGCGAGACGGTGCTCGACCTCGGTTCAGGCGGCGGCATCGACGTGATCCTGTCCGCGAAGCGCGTCGGCCCGGCCGGCCGCGTCTACGGTCTGGACATGACGGACGAGATGCTCGCGCTCGCGCGCACGAACGCCGACGAGGCCGGAGTCGCGAACGCCATCTTCCTCAAGGGCGTGATCGAGGACGTACCGCTGCCGAACGACTCCGTCGACGTCGTCATCTCGAACTGCGTGATCAACCTCTCGACGGACAAGGCCGCCGTGCTGACGGAGATCGCGCGCGTGCTCAAGCCCGGCGGCCGTGTCGGCGTCTCGGACGTCGTCGCCGAGGACCGCCTGACGCCGGAGGCACGCGCCGAGCGCGGATCCTACGTCGGTTGCATCGCGGGCGCGCTCTCGCAGAGTGAGTACGAGGAGGGCCTGAAGGCTGCAGGCTTCGAGGACGTCTCGGTCGCGTTCACCCACGAGGTGGCGGACGGCATGCACGGAGCGATCGTCAAGGCTGTCAAAGGTCGATCGGAATAGCGCGTCAACCCGCCGAGATGAGGACGACGCCCGCGAGCGTCGCGACGATGCCCGCCTCCTGCCCACGGTCGACGCGCTCGCCCAGCACGATGCGCGCGAGCAAGACGGTGACGATCGGATAGAGCGATGCGAGGACGGACGTGACGCTCACGAGCCCGTGGCTCGAGGACGCGGCGAAGAGGAGGTTGCCGAGCATGTCGCCGAGCCCGACGGCGGCCACGAATGCCGCGTCGCCGCGTGAGATGCGCACAGAGCTCCGCAGCGCGAGGGCTGTGAGCGCGACGACCGAGAACGACGTGCTGCGGAAGATGAGCGACGCCCACCAGAAGTCAGCGTCGCCGGCCGCGTGCATCGGCACGAAGTAACCGCCGAAGCCCACTGCCGCGAGCAGCGCGAGCCCGACACCGGCGGCGACGCGGCGCTCACCCGACTGATGCTCGCGCGATGCGAGCGCGACGCCCGTGAGGGCGAGGACGATGCCGGCGATCTGCGCGGCCGAGGGCCGGTCGCCCGTCGCCAGCCCGACCGTGACGGGCACGGCGGCGGACACGCCAGCGATCGGCGCGACGACGCTCATGGCGCCGACGGCCATTCCGCGGTAGTAGGCGTACAGGCCGAGCGTCCCCGAGAGGGACGCCGGGATCGCAAGCAGCACCGCGTATCCGGCCGGTCCGGCTCCTCGGATCGCAACGGCCGCCGCGATTGCGATCAGGCCGGCGATCTGCGCCGCGAACAGCACACGAATCGTGCCGAGTGCCCGGCCCTTGAGCGGGCCGAAGAAGTCCGCGAAGCCCCAGGAGAGGCTCGCGGCGAGAGCGAGTGCCGGGCCTATTCCGGAACCGGCCGCGTTGCGGCGACCGAGTCGAGCTGATTCGCGTGATAGAGCACAGCCGCCTCGGCGGTCCGCGCCGCGCGCGCGTCGTGGTGCGACGCAACCGCGTGCAGCAGCTCGGCGGGCGCGCCGACAGCCTCGAGCAGCCGCAGCCCGAGATGCACGTGGCCCAGCAGCCTGCCTTCCTCGGTGGGACGGAACGCCGGCGGCGGGCCGAGCTCGCGCGTGCGGCCGACGTCGTGGACGAGCGCCGCCGCGACCAGCAGGTCGGCTCGCAGGCGCGGATGCAGCTGCGTGAGCTCGTGACAGATCGTCGCGACACCGACGGTGTGCTCGAGCAGGCCGCCGGCATACGAGTGATGGCCGTCGGGCGTCGCCGGGAACGCGCGCAGCGGCGCGTCCGCGAGCACGCCCGTGACGAGCTCGCGCAGCGCGGCGTCGTGAATCTCCGACGCGAGAAAGGCGAGGAAGCCCTCGAGCTCCTCTGCGTCTCGCCGCAGCGACGGTGCGAGCGTGGCGGGATCCGCCTCCGAGGGCTCGAGCGCGCGCACCTCGAGCTGCAGCCGGTCGCGGAACTTCTCCACCCGTCCCAGGACGTGCACCGCGTCGCCTTCCGCGAACCGCGCGTCGAGCAGCTCGACGTCGCTCCAGACGCGTCCCGAGATGCGGCCCGTTTGATCCGCAAGCTCGAGAGCAAGGTAGGGCGCACCGGAGCGCGTGCGCAGCTTCTGTTTCTTGACGACCGCGTAAATCCCGTCGACAACGCGATTCTCTGCGAATTCGCCGATTGCGGTCTTCTGTTCGGTCGCGCTCATCGCTGGGCGCCGGAGCCGGGCTTCGCCCGGCGGGAGGCTCGCCGTTGGCTGATCGTGCGAGGCGTGAAGGAGGGGGTACACGGGGGAACCATGGGTTCCCCCGTGATCCTACGGTACGGTCCAGCCGTGGCCGACGTGCGTCCCTTCCGCGCCGAGCGGTACGCCGAACGCGCGGGCCCGCTCGTTGATCTGGTCGCCCCGCCGTACGACGTGATCGGCACCGAAGAGCGCCTCGAGTATCTGTCGCGCAGCCCGTACAACGTCGTCCACCTGACGCTGCCGGACTCGGAGGAGCGGGCCGCACGCGACCTCGCGGCGTGGCGTCGCGACGGCGTCCTCGGGCGCGAGGAGGAGCCGGCGGCGTGGGCGCTCTCGCAGTCGTACGTCGGTCCCGACGGCGTCTCGCGCACGCGGAACGGCGTCGCCGTGGCGCTGCGACTCGAGTCCTACGAGCGTCGAGTCGTCCTGCCGCACGAGCGGACGCACGCCGGCCCGAAGGAGGAGCGGCTGCGCATCCTGCGCTCGACGCGCACGCAGCTCGAGCCGATCTTCCTGCTCCACGACGGCGCCAGCGTCGACGTGCCCGAGGGCGAGCCCGACCTCGCGCTCGACGGGGAGCGGCTCTGGCGCCTGGGCAACGCGCCGGAGATCTCCGGCCAGCTTCTGATCGCAGACGGGCATCACCGCTATGAGACGGCGCTCGCGTTCCACGCGGAGGACGGCACGGAGTCGAGCGCCTGGATGATGGTCGTGCTGGTGTCGACGCGCGAGGAGGGGCTGACGATCTTCCCCACGCATCGGATCGCGCGGGAGGTCGGCGACGTGAAGGGCGCCGAGCTCGAGCGGCCCGGCGACGAGCTGCCCGGCGTCGTTCTCTACCGGGGCAACGGCCGCTACGAGCTGCTCGAGGGCGACGGGCTCGACGTCGAGATCGTCGATCGCCTCGCGCCCGAGGGCGTCACGTACACGCCGCGTCGCGAGGAGGCGGAGGCGGCGGTCGATCGGGGCGACGCCGAAGGCGCCTTCCTGCTCCGGCCGGCGCGCATCGATGACGTGTTCGCGCACGCGCGCCGGGGCGAGGTGCTGCCGCAGAAGACGACCTACTTCTTCCCGAAGCTCACGAGCGGCCTGCTCTTCTATCCGCTTGACTGACTGGCTCGCGATCTCTCGCGGCGCCGTGGAGGACGTGCGCGGCGTGCTCGCCGAGCTGCCGTTCCGCGCCGAGCGCGAGCCCGTGCTCGCGCAGGGCGAGGGCGGCGACGACACGACGGCGATCGACGCGGCCGCCGAGCGCGTGATCCTGGCGCGCTTCGAGGGGCTCGACGCCAGGATCGTGTCCGAGGAGGCCGGCGAGGTCGGCGACGGGCGATGGCGCGTCGTCGTCGACCCGATCGACGGCTCGCTCAACGCGAAGCGCGGCATTCCGTTCTTCTCGCTCTCGATCGCCGTCGCGGACGGCGAGACGATGAAGGACGTGCAGTTCGCATACGTCTACGACTTCGGCTCGGGCGAGGAGTGGACGGCTCACCGCGGCGAAGGCGTGTTCCTGAACGGCGAGCCGCTCGGCGCACAGCGTCCGAAGGACCGCATCGAGCTGCTCGCGTTCGAAGCGACGCTCACGTCGGAGGTCGCCGACAAGGCGGCGGCGTTCGCGGGCGTCGCATATCGCATCCGGATCATGGGGTCGCTCGCTCTCTCGCTCTGCCATCTCGCCGCGGGGCGTCTGGATGCAGTCTGCTCGCTGAAGCCCTACCGCTCGGTGGACGTTGCGGCGGGACAGCTGCTCGTGCTCGAGCGCGGGCTGTCGATCGCGAACGCCGATGGCGGCGCTGCGTTCGCCGACGCGCCGCTCGACCTGGTCCCGCGTTCACGCATCGCGGCCGCGGGAAACGACGAGCTGTGTCAGCTGGTCGTCAACGGCCTGTCCGCATAGGGTGCAGCGGCTGGAACTACACGCACTGGCGCAACGGCGTGTTCTATCCGCCGCGCCTGCCGGCGTCGAAGTGGCTCGAGCACTACGCGCAGTTCTTCGACACCGTCGAGGTCAACGCGACGTTCTACCGGCTGCCGAAGCGCTCCTCGGTTGCGCGCTGGGTCGAGCAGTCGCCGCCGGGATTCGCCTTCGCGGTCAAAGCATCGCGCTACCTGACGCACATCAAGCGGCTGAGCGACCTCGGCCCGGGGCTCGACCGTTTCTACGCGTGCATCGAGCCGCTGCTCGAATCGCCCAAGCTCGGGCCGATCCTCTGGCAACTGCCGCCGAACTTCAAGCGCGACGACGAGCGGCTCGCGACGGCGCTCGAACGCCTGTCGCGGGAGCAGCGCCACGCGTTCGAGTTCCGCGAGCCGAGCTGGTTCCACGCGGACGTCTACGCGCTGCTGCGCGAGCACGGAGTCGCGCTCGTGATCGGCGACCGGCCGGAGGTGCATGCCTTCCAGTCGCACGAGCTGACGACGGACTTCACGTTCGTCCGCTTCCACTCGGGCACGCGCGGTCGCCGCGGCAACTACTCGGAACGCGAGCTGGAGGAGTGGGCGAGACGCTTCGAGGACTGGTCGCGGCGCGTCTCGATCTGGGCGTACTTCAACAACGACTGGGAAGGGTTCGCGCCGAAGAACGCGCTGTGGCTGACGCGGCGGCTGGGGCAGTGACGATCGAGATCCGCCGAGCGCGACCGGACGAGGGCCCGCGGCTGAAGGAGATCGCGATCGCGGCGAAGAGCCATTGGGGCTACGACGCGGAGAGCGTCGCGCGCTGGGCCGACGACGGCGACTTCTCGCCGGGCGGGCTGGCGAAGCTCGACGCCTTCGTCGCCGAGTCCGGTGGACGCGCCGTCGGCTGGTCGTCGCTTATCCGCAAGGCCGACGGGTGGTGGCTCGAGGATCTGTGGGTCGAGCCGGCCCGGATGGGGAAGGACGTGGGCTCGCGGCTCTTCCGCCATGCGGCCGCACACGCGCGCTCGCGCGGCGCCGAGCTCTTGCAGTGGGAGGCGGAGCCGCATGCGGTCGGCTTCTACGAGCGGATGGGCGCCCGCTACTTGCGCGACAGCGAGCCGAGCGCATGGGGCAGGATCATTCCCGTGATGGGGATCGACCTTGGCGACTGAGACGTCAACGCGCGTGAAGCTGAGCAGCGCCGACAGGGTGCTCTTCCCCGACGACGGCGTCACGAAGGGCGACCTCTTCGACTACTACGGGCGCGTCGCGGAGTGGATCCTGCCGCACCTCCGCGACCGGCCCTTCACGATGAAGCGCTGGCGCGAAGGGCTCCCAGGTGGCTCGTTCTTCCAGAAGCAGGCGCCGAAGGGGATCCCCAAGTGGATCAAGACGCGCCAGTTCCGCACGTATCCACGCGAGGGCGGCTCGCGGCTCGTCGACTTCCCGCTCGTGAACGACCGCGACACGCTGCTGTGGATGGTGCAGATGCACTGCATCGACATGAACGCCTGGTACTCGCGCGTCGACAAGCCGAACCGGCCGGACTTCGTCCTCTTCGATCTCGACCCGCCGGACGGCGGCTTCGAGCTCACGATCGAGGTCGCGCACCTCATTCGCGAGCTGCTCGACGACGTCGGCCTGCCCGGCTACGTCAAGACGAGCGGCGCCGACGGCATCCACGTCGTCGCGCCGATCACGCGCCGCTCGACCTTCGAAGACACGTACGCGTTCGCGGAACAGGCTTCGCGCTTGCTCGAGGCACGTCATCCTGGTCTCGTCACGACCGAGTGGCTGAAGCGCAAGCGCGAGGGCGTGCTCGTCGATCACCGGCAGAACGGCTCGGGAAAGACGATCGCGTCCGTCTACTCCGTGAGGCCGAAGCCCGGCGCGCCGGTCTCGACGCCGCTCCGGTGGGACGAGTTGCGCAAGGGCTTGACGCCGCGCGACTTCACCATGGACGTCGTCCTCGAGCGTTGCGCGAAGCACGGCGACCTCTTCGCGCCCGTCCTCGAGGATCCGCGGCCGCTCGCGCCGGCCGCGCGCGCTCTCGCGAAGGTCAGCGGATAAGGAACGGCCCGCCCGGTTTCCCGAGCGGGCCGTCTTCTGCTCCGGCTCGCGGAGAGAACTAGGCGGTGGGGAGTGCTGCTCCCGACTTCGCCTTCGAAGTTTCCGTCGCCTGCCGCACCCTCAGCACTCCGAACCATGCGAGGACCAGGAACCCGATCCCGGTCAGCAGCAGAGCGAAGCCCATGACGATGCTGAACAGAGCCACGCGCTCTGCGAAGAACGACGTGTTGAGAGCCGTCGTCAGCGCGGTCTCGGTCACCCAGATGTTGCGGGCGAGGTTCTCGACCGGCTTCTTGGTCTTCGGGTCGATTGCGGCCTTCGACTCGTCGCTCGTCTGGTTGCCGTTCGTGTCGAGGAACCGGCCCATCTGCGCATAGGTCAGGCCTCCGGTCGCCTCAAGCGTGTGGATCCGCATGTAACTCGCGAAGCACTTCGCCTCGTCACCGGTCGTGATGGGCTCGTTCGCAACGCTGCACGTCGGCAGCGTGACGTTCTCGAGGCCGGCCTTGGCCGCCTCCCCCTTGATCGCGCTCGGCGTCATGTCGGGCGTACCGACGATCGCTTCGCGCTGGATGTTCGAGCGGACCTCGCTCCGGCCGGTGAAGCCGATCACGATCGCGCCGATCCCGAACGCGACGAGGAGCACGCCTGCGATGACGCCTCCCATCTCAAAGAATTTCTTCATGATGTTCCCTCCTGTGAGCCGTTGTGGTGCACTCACAGTGCGTCCTGACGACGCGCGCGCAATCGGGACCGCCACCGAAGCGCGGTGCGGGTTTGTACCGAGGGTGCTTCGGTAGTCTCGTAAGGGATGCCCAGCCGCGAAACCGTCCTCGAGGCCCTCGGCCGTGTGATCGACCCCGAGCTGCAGCGTCCCGTGACCGAGCTCGACATGGTGCGCTCGGTGGACATCGACGGCGGCCGGGTCGTCGTGACCATCGCGCTGACCGTTGCCGGCTGTCCGTTGCGCTCGAGCTTCGAGGACCAGGTGCGGCGCGAGGTCGCAACGCTGGCCGGAGTCGAGGAAGTCCACCTCGGCTTCGACGTGATGACGGCCGAGGAGAGGCAGGCGCTCACGCAGAAGCTGCGCGGCTCGGTCAGCGGGCGTTCGAAGGGGCTCTCGCTGGATGCGTCCACGCGCGTGCTCGCCGTGTGCTCGGGAAAGGGCGGCGTCGGCAAGTCCACCGTGACGGCAAGCCTCGCGGTCGCGCTCTCGCAGCAGGGGGAGCGCGTCGGGATTCTCGACGCCGACATCTACGGGCACTCGATCCCGCACCTGCTCGGAATCAGCCAGAAGCCGATCGCCGTGGACCGGATGATCGTGCCGCCCGTGAAGAACGACCTGAAGCTGATGTCGATCGGCTTCTTCCTCGACGACAACCAGCCGGTGATGTGGCGCGGGCCGATGCTGCACAAGGCCCTCGAGCAGTTTCTCTCCGACGTGCACTGGGGCGAGCTCGACGCGCTCGTCGTCGACATGCCGCCGGGGACCGGAGACGTGGCGATCTCGCTGGGGCAGCTGCTGCCGCGCGCGGAGGTGCTCATCGTCACGACGCCGCAGCCGGCGGCGCAGGAAGTTGCCGCGCGTGCGGCGTTGATGGCGCAGAAGACCTCGATGCGTCTGGTGGGCGTCGTCGAGAACATGAGCGGGGATGTGTTCGGGCAGGGTGGCGGCGACCGGCTCGCCGACGAGCTCGGCGTGCCGATGCTGGGGCGGATCCCCCTCGACGCGCGGCGGCGGGAGGCCGGCGACGCAGGCGAGCCGCTGGTCACGCCGGAGATCGCGGAGATCGCGGCCCGCATCGGCGAGCTGCGGCCGGGCGGCTTCGTGAAGCAGCTGACCGTTCTGTCGTAGTGGATCCCTTCGAGCGGTTGCGCGCGCTCGGCTTCGACGACGGCGCGGCGCGAACGCTCGCGGACCATTTCCTGGCCGCCGAGGCGCGCGGCAAGGCAGGCCACGGCCTGTCGCGCGTCGACTGGCTCGAGACGCTGCCCGGAATCGACCCCGCCGCCAGGCCGCGGCGCGAGGTGCACGAGAACGAGTACGAGCGCTGGGACGGAAACGGCGCGCTCGGCTACCTGACGCTCGCCGCGATCGTCGAGACGACATTGATGAACCGTCCACGCTATGCGCGCGTGATCGTCGCGCGGCGGACGTTCCCGACCGGAATGCTCGGCTACTGGGTGCGCAAACTGGCGGAGGGCGGCCTCGTTGCGGCGCTCACGGCGACGTCACCGCGGCGGCTGGGCCACCCCGAAGGTGGGCCGAAGCTGACGGGAACGAACCCGCTGGCGATCGCGATTCCGAGCAGTGACGGACGTCCCGTGGTCGCGGACGTCTCGATGGGCAAGGTGACGTACGGCGAAGTCCTCGCCGGCCTCGTGGACGAACAAGAGCTCGTGCCGTTCGGCGGCGAGAGCGCGCACAAGGCGTTCGCGCTCGCCGTCGGGCTGCAGTTGCTCGTCGACGCCCTCGCGGGCGAGGACCACGGCGCCGTGCTCGTCGTCGCCCGTCCGGACCACGACCCGGTTCCGGCGTTCCGCGAACTCGCCGAGGGCGTGCGGCTACCAGGCGACTAGGACGAATTGGCATCTCGATCCCCCGGCAAGGTGTCGACAACCCGGACGCCCCGCATCCTTCATGTACTTGACGACAACTTCAGCTAATCGATCGTCTTCGTCGATCAAAACCGCCATCGGCACTTCGCCGCTTACGTCGACAGGGAGGTAACCGCGCTTCCGAATCGAGTCGAGATCCGTGTCGCCGTCGGCCGCCTTCTTGAACCGGTCACACCTCCGTAACGGTGGCTGCCGCCAGCCATGTCCGTTCTCGACGAGCTGCCCCTCGCGGGCTGGCGCGGGTTTGCGGACTTTGGGCACAAAGCCGTCACGCTTCCTCATGAGTGGCTGCCGCCGGACCTAACTTTTTTCCGTACGCCGCACGGGCCGTTCACCCAGCTTCCGGGGTACGACTTCGCACCGCGCTACTCCGTCGAACAGGACGGAATGCGGATGCACGACGTCGATGAGGGTGAGGGCGCACCGGTGCAGCTGTTGCACTGCGAGCTACCTGGCCGGACTTCCCCGAGTGCAGCCCGTGCGAGTCGAGGGAGCCGAAGGGCGAGCCCTCGTCTACGAGGCGGGGTAGTCCGGTCGGTCCCGAATCGAGTCGAGGTCGGTGTCGCCGTCGGCCGCCTTCTTCGTCGCCTCGGCGTCCAGCTCCACAGAGCGCGTGAGCTGCGCGATCGCCTTGTCCGTGTCGCCGAAGCGCGCCTCGATGCAGGCGGAGTTGTAGTAGCCCTGCCACGCGTCCGGCGAGCGGTCGATCGCCTGCTGGACGAGCACGCGTCCCTCTTCGAGCTGGCCCTGCTCCGCGTACGAATACGCAGCGAAGACGTCCTCCCACAGCGACGGCTCGAAGACGACGCCCGGCTTCGCGCCCACAGCGAGCACGAACGTCCCGTCCTCTGCGGCAATCGCGCCGCGACGCGTACCCGGCCGTACGAAGACGAGCGTGCCGGGTCCCGCGTCGAGCTCGTCGTCGCCGAGCGTGAACGTTGCGCGCCCGCGCAGGACGATGTACATCTCCTCGTGGCCGTCCGGCTCGCGGTGCTCTTCGATCACGCGCTGTCCGGCCTTCTCGGCGCTGTACGCGTTCGAGCCGAAGGCGCTGATCCCGAAGCGGCGGCGCACCGGCCTCCACACGAACTCGCCGTTGTTGACGGGCATCGTCTCGAGCTCGTCGATGTGCGCGGTCTCGTATCCCTTCAACTCATCCTCCTCAGCGCTTCGAGCACGACGGGATCGATTCGCTCGACGCCCTCGACGCGCATCTCGTAGTTTTCCGCGCCGGCCCAGTCGGTGAACGCTCGCTCGAGCTCACCGGTCTGGCCGACGGTTGCGTGGCGCTCGGTGAGCTCCGCGCGCAGCGCGTCGTCCACGTCGAGCCACTGCTCCTTCGGCGTGCGGCCGAACAGTGCATCGTGCAGTCGGTAGAGGCGCCGCAGCTCCTCCAGCGGGCTCTCGTGGTCGTCGACGCGCAGATCGACGACGACGTCGGAGAGCTGTGCATACCCAGCGTCCTTCTCGACGACGAGCAACGCCGCCGACTGCTGGCCTCTCTTGTCGCCACCGGCGGCCTGGGCCGCGTCGAGGCAGTCGAGCAGGCGCTCGACGAGCGGCCGGCCGGCCGAGGCCTCGAACGTGTCGGCGAGCGCGTCGACCGTCTCGGCCGAGACGAGGATGTTGCCCTGAGCCGCGTAGCCCTCCGCGGTCCGCCCGCCCGCCCAGTCGTGGCACTCGCTTCCGGTGTACGTCGCGGCGCGGCCGCGGGCGTCGACGATCCCCAACTGGCGCTGGTTGCGCCCGTCGTCGGCCTCGGTCAGGCGCTTGACGACCTCGTCCGCCGGCAGGTCCTGCCGGAGCAGCGCGAGCCCGTCCGGCCCGTAGCGCGGGTTCGCGTACGACTGCGTCGCGACGGCTCCGACGTGCGCCTCCGCCCACGGGACGACCGAGCCGACGGCGAGGAACTTCGACTGCGTCGCGACACCCCACTGCCCTGCGTCGAGATCGCACGCCACGATCGAGTACGTCGCGACGACGCTACTCGCCATACGTCAGCTTCACGAGGTCGAGCTGGACCAGGTCGCGATCGTGGACGAGCACGCTCGCCACCTCGGGATGCGCGAGCGCACTCTTGACCTGCTCCGCCGTGTCGGCCCGGATCACGATCGGCTGTCCGCGCTCGAACGCCGCGTGCGCGCTGTCGTCCCACTCGTCGAGGACGAGCGCATCTTCGACGTCGAGCTCGCCTTCGAGCGCGATCTCGGGGACCTTGCGCCCGGTCGCCCCGAACCAGCGCTCCCTCACAGGTCGATCGAGTCTCCCGGCTCGATCTCGGCGACGTCGACGCCCGGTGCGAGCTCCTTCAGCTCCTGCGGCGTGCCCTTGAGGATGGGAAACGTGCCGTAGTGGCACGGCACGCAGCGCTTCGTTCCCAGCAGCTCGAGCGCGACGGCTGCCTCCTTCGGGTCCATCGTGTAGTGGCCGCCGATCGGGAGCACCGCGACATCGGGTGAGTAGAGGCGCCCGATCAGCTGCATGTCGCCGAAGACGCAGGTGTCGCCGGCGAAGTACACCTTCGTCCCGTCTTCGAGCGTCGCGACGATGCCGCAGGGCTCGCCGCCGTAGGTGCCGTCGTTCGTGCTCGACGAATGGAAGGCGTGCGTCATGGTGAACTTCACGCCGGCAACCTCGACCGTGCCGCCCTTGTTCGGATCGTGCGTCTCGGCGACGCCCTGGTTCGACAGCCAGTCGCTCAGCTCGACCGGCGCGACGACCGGGCACGAGTGCTTCCTCGCGAGCTCGACCGTGTCGCCGACGTGGTCGCCGTGCGCGTGTGTGATCGCGATCGCGTCCACCCGTTCGGGCTGCTGCTCGCCTTCGGGGCACTTCGGGTTGCCGTTCAGGAACGGATCGACATAGATCCGCTTGCCGCCGGGCGAGTCGACGCGGAACGCCGAATGGCCCAGCCAGGTGAGGGTGCCGGCCATGCCGCGAGAGTAACGAAAAGGGACGTCCGACCCGGCCGCGAATGTGTGGGCGTGAGGCGCTCCGCGATCTCGGCCGCTCTCGTCCTCGGCGCAGTCGTCGCCGACGGGGGGCACGCCCGGACGGTGGCGCTCTATCTCGTCCTCGCCGCGATCCCCGCGGTCGCGGTGACCGCGCTCTCGTTCTTCGGCGATCTCGTGGAGGGCAGCGCCGACGCCGAGGCCGGCGCGGTCTACGTCGGGCTGACGTCCCTGGCGCTCGTCCTGTTGCTGATCGGGGCGGCCGTTCGGGCGAACACGCTGGCGGACGGCGCGATTCCGGCGCTCGGCGTCTCGACGCTCATCGGCGCGCTCGCCCTGCTGGGCCTCCAGCTCGCGGTCTGGACTTCGTTGCGTCTGTCGCGTGAACGTCTGGTGAACGTGCAGCGCAGCACTGCTCCCGACGTGTAGAAATATTCGGGATGGAAAGCCTGGCCCGGTTCGTTTTCCGGCGCCGGAAGACCGTGATCGGGCTGTGGCTCGTCCTCACGTTCTTCGGCGCGTATTCCGCTGCGCGCGTGTCCGACCGCTGGCTCGAGCAGTTCTCGATCCCCGGCTACTCGGCGTACGAGGCGAACCAGCGGACGCTGCACACGTTCGGCAGCGGCGAGCAGTTCGCGCTCGTCGGCGTCATCACCGCGCCCGGCCGCGACGTGACGAAGATCCCCGGCGTCAAGGACGCGTTCGCTCAGGCCGCAGCGCAGAACCCCGGATCGCGTTACAGCGACTACTTCACGACTCACGACCTGATGTACGTCTCGAAGGACGCGCACACCGCGTTCGTCGAGATCTTCCCGAAGGGCGAGCAGGGCTTCGAGACGATCAAGACAGAGAAGCCGACGCGCGCGACCTTGAAGCGGCTCGCGCCGCCGGGCACGCACGCGTACCTCACCGGTCACGACCCGCTCTACGCCGCGTCTTCCGGCGGAGACACGAACGGGCCGAGCGTCCTGCTCGAGGCGACGATCGGCGGCTTCGGGGCGCTGATCATCCTGCTCTTCGTCTTCGGGACGCTGCCGGCGATCGCGATGCCGCTCGTCGTTGCGATCGCGTCGATCCTCAACACCTTCACGCTGGTCTGGGCGCTCACGTACATCACGGACGTGTCGCTCGTCGTGCAGTTCCTGATCGCGCTCGTCGGACTCGGCGTCGCAATCGATTACGCGCTGCTGGTGATCTTCCGCTTCCGCGAGGAGCTGCGGCACGGCAACGACGTCGAGACGTCTCTGGTAACCACGATGCGCCATGCGGGCCGCTCGGTGATCGTCTCGGGCTCAACGGTCGCCGTCGGGCTCCTGAGCATGCTCGTCCTGCCGCTGCCGTTCATCCGCTCGATCGGGATCGGCGGGATGCTGATCCCGACGGTCTCCGTGCTCGCATCGATCACGCTCCTGCCGGCGCTGCTGGCGCTGCTCGGAGCTCGCATCAACAGCCTGCGCGTGCTCCCCAAGCGGCTCGTCGAGGGCTCCGACGTCGAGGCCGGCTTCTGGAACCGCTGGGCGAGCTTCGTCACGCGACGTCCGGCGATCGTCGCGGCCACGGGACTGGCGATCGTCGCGGTGCTCCTCTTCTTCGGCGTCCAGCTCAACCCGAGCGAGGCACAGGCGAAGGATCTGCCGGGCGGCGGCGACGCGATCAACGGCCGCGCCGCCCTCACCGCGGCGGGCGTCTCTCCCGGCGTCTTCAAGCCGTTCGAGATCCTCGTCGAAGGAAACGTAACGCCCGCGGCGGTCAAGCGTGTCGAGTCGGCGGTCGACGCGACACCCGGCATCGTCGGCGCGAGCGCGCCCACGCAGTGGCGCAAGCCGACTGCCGCGCTCGTCGAGGCGATCCCTGCCCACGACGGCGCCGCGAAAGACGTGCGGCCCGTCATCTCGAAGCTCCAGGACGACGTGCTGCCGGCGGTGTCCCAGGAGACCGGCCTGCGCGTCACGCTCGGCGGCAACGCGCCGGAGGAGCGGGACTTCGTGCACGCGGTGTACGGCAACTTCCCATGGGTGCTGCTGTTCGTGATCGTGCTGACGTACATCCTTTTGACGCGCGCGTTCCGCTCGCTGATCCTGCCGCTGAAGGCGGTGGTCCTCAACCTGGTCTCGCTCGGCGCGGCATACGGGATCGTCGTCTTCATCTTCCAGAAGGGTTACGGCGCCGAGGAGATCTGGAACGTGCCGGCGACGGACTCGATCATCCCGTGGATTCCGCTGATGATCTTCGCGTTCCTGTACGGCCTGTCGATGGACTACGAGGTTTTCATGCTCACGCGTATGCGCGAGGCGTACGACCACGGCGAGGACACCTCTGAGGCGATCAGGCACGGCCTCGCGCGGACCGGGAAGCTCGTGACGAGCGCGGCGCTTGTCCTGTGCATGGCGTTCTTCGTTCTCTCGACGAGCCCGGGGACGGACATCAAGCAGTTCGGCATCGGTCTCGCCGCGGGGATCATCTTCGACGCGACCGTGATTCGCGCTCTGCTCGTGCCGTCGCTGATGCGCCTGCTCGGCAAGTGGAACTGGTGGCTGCCGCAGCCGGTCGGACGGCTGTTGCTCGTGCGCGGCTCGAAAGCGCACGACGCGGCGCCCGAGTCGGCCTAAGTGAAGCCCATAGGGGCGGGGCGCGCCTCGGAGATCTTCGATCTCGGAGACGGCCGCGTCCTCCGCCGCTTTCGGGCCGGCGGCGATCCCGAGCGGGAGGCTCTCGTCATGAGCCACGCGCTGCGCGAGGGATATCCCGTGCCTCGAGGTCGCCCGGAGCGACATGCCCCTCAACGTGATCGCGCAGCGCGCGGGCTTCGCTGACCAGAGCCACTTCACGCGTCTCTTCAAGCAGTACGTCGGAACGACGCCGGCACGGTACCGGGCCGAGGCCCACGCGACGCTCGGCACGTTCCAAGTTCCGTAGCGCACGTTCAAGACACAAGACCGCCGACGAGACCCTCGACAGCCTCGCCGGCTACTGCCAGCGGATCAACAACTCAGGACACTAGGGCGACGCGTTCAAGTTCAACGTCGACGTCACGTGCATGAACGTCTACGACGGCAACCGCGCGAAGATCGGCGGCCTCGTGAAGGTCAGCAGCGATCCGACCCTGCCCGCCGGCGTGTTCGCGTGGTTCTCGGTCTTCGACAACGGCGAAGGTGCCAACGCCCCGCCGGATCGGTCGACCCTGGTCGGGTTCGGCAGCGAGGCCGCGAACGAGGCCTTCTGCAACACTGCGAACCTGCCGCGCTCCGGCCCCTGGGACGTGGACGGAAACGTCCAGGTGAGCGGTTAGAAGGCGAGCGTCTGCGCGGCGTGCCGCGCGATGTCGATCAGCGGCTGAACGGCGAAGAACGAGCCGACCGTGACGGCGAGCGCGAGCGCGACGCCGATCTGCAGCGTGATCTCGCGCGGCGGAGAGCCGCCGGCGGGCAGCAGCTGCAGCTCCGCGGGCGAGCGGAAGTACATCGCGCGGACGACGCCGAGGTAGTAGTAGAGCGAGACGAGCGTCGCGGCGATGCCGACGAGCATCAGCCAGATCCAGCCGCGGTCGTATGCGGCGGAGAACGCGTAGAACTTGCCGACGAACCCACCCGTGAGCGGGAAGCCGGCGAAGCCGAGCATGAAGACCCACATCGCGACGCCGAGGAACGGCCGCTCCCAGCCCATCCCCGCGAGGTTGTCGAGCGTGACCGGCTGCTGCAGCTCCCGCTCGCGTGCGGCGACGACGGCGAACGCGCCCACGGACATCGCGCAGTAGGGGATCAGGTAGTAGAGGAGCGCGCGCGCGCCGAGCGCGTTGTTCGCCGCGATCGGGATCAGCATGAAGCCGGCGTGAGAGATCGACGAGTACGCGAGCATCCGTTTCACCCGCCGTTGCACGAGCGCGGCGAGGTTCCCGACAGCGAGCGACACGCAGGCGAGCACCGCGATCACGATCGTCCACAGGTGCGCCTCCTGCGGGAACGCGACGCGGAGCACGCGCAGCATCAGGATCAGCGCCGTCGCCTTCGTCGCTGCCGACATGAACGCGGTCACCGGCGACGGGGCGCCCTCGTAGACGTCCGGCGTCCACTGGTGGAACGGCGCGGCGGAAGCCTTGAAGCCCAGGCCGACGAGCATCATCGCGAGCCCCGCGAGCAGCAACCCGTCGTGCGGGTCGGCGCTCGCGGCGATGCGCGAGAACTCGAGCTGTCCCGTCGCGCCGTAGACGAGGGCCGACCCGAAGAGCAGCGCGGCCGAGCCGAACGAGCCGATGATCAGGTACTTGAGGCCCGACTCCAGCGAGGTCTCGAGCTCCATGTCGATGGCGCAGATCACGTAGAGCGAGATCGAGAACCACTCGAGCCCGAGGAAGAGCGTCATCAGATTGTGCGCCTGGAGGAGGAAGCACATCCCCGCGCCGGCCGTCGCCAGGAGCGCGTAGTACTCGGCGACGTAGTCCTCGCGCATGCGGTGCGCGTACGAGACGAAGACGGCGAGCAGGCCGCTGCCGCAGATGATGATCGCGCCCAGTGCGCCGAGCCGGTCGCGCGTGATCGCGTTTCCGACCTCGAGCGCGGCGGTCGCGCTGCGGTGGTAGACGACGCCGGCGAAGACACCCGCGGTGATGAACCCGGCGAACGCGCAGAAGGCGCCGACCGGGCGCCGCCACGGCCCGGGGAGGAGCACCGCGACCATGAGGCAGAGCGCGGCCGCCCCGAGCAGGGACAGCTCGGGCGAGAGCGTCAGCCAGTCGACGTGGGGGGTCTGGATCTTCACGGGCTTGCGATTTCCGACGTGAGGTGAGCCGGCGAGGTCGAGGCGGGGAACGAGTGCTCGGAGACGCCGGCAGGCCAGACGGAGAGCGCGAGCAGGCAGCCAACGAGCGGCACGAGGATCGCCAGCTCCGCCGGGACCAGGTCCCTGGCCGCGTCCGAGACGGCCGAGCCGACGTCCTGGTGAAGCACGCCCGAGATCAGCCGGAGCACGTACATCGCGGCGAGCACGATCGCGGCGGCGCCGACGACCGCGTAGAGCCAGTGCTGCTGGAACACGCCGGCGAGGACGAGAAACTCACCGGCGAACGCGCTCGAGCCCGGCACCGCGAGCGCGATGATTCCCGTCGTCATCAGCAGCGTCGCCAGCGCCGGCCGTCCGCGCGCCATGCCGCCGAGCAGCAGGAACTCGCCCGTCGCGGTGCGCCGCTCGATCGCGCCGGCGAGCAGGAACAGCGTCGCCGAGATGAGACCGTGGTTCACCATCTGCAGCACGGCGCCGTCGAAGCCGAGGTCGTTCGCGGCGAAGAGGCCGAGCGTGATCAAGCCCATCTGCGCGAGCGACGAGTACGCGATCACGCCGCGCACGTCGGGCGCGCGAAACGCGAGCAGGGATCCGTACACGAGGCCAAGGGCCGCCAGCACGAGCAACGGCGTCCGGAAGTCGTGCGTCGGCCCGGGGAACTTCGCAATCGCGATGCGGAGGAAGCCGTACGCAGCCGCCTTGGACACGATGCCGCTCAGCACCGCCGACACCTCCGGCGACGCTTCGCGATACGCGTCGGGTAGCCAGCCGTGGAACGGGAAGAGCGGCGCCTTCACCGCGAACGCCGCGACGAAGCCGAGGAAGATCCAGTCGGACGAGCTCGTGGCGGAGTCCACGAGGTCGAACGTCCCCTGCGAGAGGCCGAGGACGATGATCGAGACGAGCATCAGCAGCGAGCCGGCCATCGTGTACGCGACGAACTTGAACGTCGCGCCGAGCCGTCCGGCGCCTCCCCACACGCCGAGCAGCACGTAGAGCGGAATCAGCATCGCCTCGAACATCACGTAGAAGAGCAGGAGGTCCTGCGCGGTGAAGACGCCGACGACGGCGCCGGTCAGCAGCAGCATCAGCCCGTAGTAGGCGCGCGGCCGGTCTCGCCCGGCGAGGAACGCGTACGCGATCGCGGCCGTCATCACGACGACCGTGAGGCCGACGAGCCAGAGCGAGAACCCGAACATCCCGACGTGATACGAGACGTGGAGGTCGCTGAACCACGAGCCGCGCTGGTCGAACTGCAGGCCCTGGGAGAAGTCGAAGCGCGTCACGCTGTCGATCCAGAAGCCGACCTCGACGAGCGAGACGAGCACGGCGAACGAGGCCACGGCGTTCCCGCCGACCGGGAAGACGAAGCAGGCCAGCGCTCCCGCAACGGGCAGGAAGATCAGGATCGTCGTCAGCCAGCCGTTCATTTCACCGAGATGAAGACGACGACGAGGATCGCGACTCCTCCCGCGAGGGCGAGCGCGTACGCGCGCAGCAGACCGGTCTGGGCGCGGGCGACGAGGCTGCCGGACTCCTGCGTGCCGACGGCGATCTCAGTCACGGAACCGAGGATCACCGGCCGCTCGATCCAGCGGTTCAACGACTGCGCGAGCCAAACGGCCGGCTTGTAGAACAGCACGTCGTACAGGTCGTCGAACCAGAGCTTCCGCTCGAGCGCCCTCTGCACCTGCGGCGCGTGCGGCACCTCAGCGCGGCGCGCCCCGTAGAGCGCCCAGGCCACGCCGATCCCCACGAGGCCGAACACGACGGCGAAGATGCTGGACACCGCCTCCTGCGTCCCGCTCGCCGTCACCAGCGGCGGCGCGGACACCTCGAGGAAGTCCGACACGGGCGTCCAGACGCCCGCGAACTGGATCCACCCGCCGACGAGCGAGAGCACGGCGAGGATCGCAACCGGCCAGAACATCTCCGGCCGCCCCTCCCGGGACCAGGTCCCTGGACTGCGCCGGACAGGACCCGCCTCGCTCCCGGGACCTGGTCCCGCATGGAGATGCTCGCGCGCGTAGGCGCTCGGCTCGCCCCAGAAGACGAGGAAGAGCATGCGGAACGTGTAGAGGCCGGTCAAGAACGTCCCGATCACGCCCGTGACCCAGAGGATCGCGCCGAAGGTGCCGTGCGCGAGCGCGGCCGCGAGGATCGAGTCCTTCGAGAAGAAGCCCGCGAACGGCGGAATGCCGACGAGCGCGAGCGCGCCGGCGAGGAAGAACCAGTACGTGAGCGGCATCAGCCTGCGCAGGCCGCCCATCTTCCGCATGTCCTGCTCGCCGACGAGGGCGTGGATGACGAGGCCGGCGGCGAGGAACAGCAGCGCCTTGAAGAAGGAGTGCATGAGCAGGTGGAACATCCCGTTCGAGTACGCGCCCACGCCGACGCCGAGGAACATGTAGCCGATCTGCGACATCGTCGAGTACGCAATCACGCGCTTGATGTCCGTCTGCACGAGCGCGATCAGTCCCGCGACGAGCAGCGTCACGGCGCCGAGGATCGCCGCGAGGTCTTCGATCTTCGGGGCGAGCTCGAAGACCTGGTGCGTGCGTGCGATCAGGTAGACGCCCGCGGTCACCATCGTCGCAGCGTGAATGAGCGCGCTGACCGGCGTGGGGCCCTCCATCGCGTCGGGCAGCCACGTGTGCAGCGGCACCTGCGCAGACTTCGCCACGGCGCCGCCGAGCAGCCCGAGCGCGACGAGGTTGACGACGAGCGAGCTCGAGTCGCCGATCACCGTGAGCGAGCCGAAGCCGATCGAGCTCGTGTGCAGGATCAGCAGGAAAAGCGCGAGCGCCATCGTCGCGTCGCCGACCGCGTTCATGATGAACGCCTTCTTCGCCGCCGCGATCGCGCTGGGGCGAAGAAGGCGATCAGCAGGTAGGACGAGAGGCCGACGAGGCCCCAACCGGCGAGCAGCAGCAGGAGGTTGCCCGCCTGCACGAGCATCAGCATCGAGAAGACGAACAGCGCCATGTAGGCGAAGTAGCGACGCTCCTCGGCCTCGCCGTGCATGTAGCCGATCGAGTAGCCGACGATCAGCGAGCCGACGCCGGAGACCATGAGCATCATGAACATGCTCAGCGGGTCGAGCAGGATCGTCAGGCCGAAGTGGTACTGACCTGCGCCGAGCCACGTCCAGGCGGTCGAGAGATGGAAGCGC
>WNGE01000435.1_pt1 | contig 54207 bp, 56 predicted proteins | sample 5400651 | NCBI WGS metagenome assembly WNGE01 (sample SAMN13153370, study PRJNA577476) | soil metagenome | isolation source: 60 cm soil or saprolite under grassland replicate 2 | place: USA:California | collected 2016-06-15 | reverse complement strand
TGCCCTCGGCAGAATGCATTGGTCGAAGCGACGTCGGGATTCCTCGCTCCGCTCGGAATGACAGTCGTGGAAGAAGAGGTAGGAATGACAGTCTCGGAGCGAGGGGGGGTTCCGCGGGATGACGTCAGGGAATGTCGAACGACCCCGCGGAAACGATCGTGAACCGATCCGGATCCACGCGCTTCGCGAAGGCGACATCGGCCTGTTCCCTCGTGACCGCTCCGACGAGCGACGGATACTCGTCGAGATAGGAGACGCCCAGGCCGTAGTAGACCGCGGCGTCGATCGCGTGGGCGATTCCGCCGTTCGACGCGAGGTCCACCTTGAAACGGCCGACGTGGGAGCTCTGCTCGTCGGCGAGCTCCTTCGCCGTCATCCCTTCACGGCGGAAGCGAACGACCTCCTCGAGGGTCGCGGCGACCGCGGCGTCGCGGCTCTCCGGTTTGACCGTGAGGCTGACGGTGAAGGGGCCGGCGAGATACGTCGCCGAGAAGCCGGAATGGATTCCATAAGTGAGCCCCTCGGTATCTCGCACACGGACTCCCAGACGTGACGTGAGCGACGACTGGCCGAGCGCCGAGTTCGCGAGAATGCAAGCAATGTATTCCGGGTCCTGCCGCACGAGATCCGCGGGTTGCGCGAGGACCACGTCTGCGCTCGCCTTGTCCGGCATCGGAACCGTCTCGGATCCGGGCGCCGGGGGGACCGGCCCCGGTCTCGGGATCTCCGGCGAAGGACCGCGCTTCCACGAGCCCAGCCGGCGCTCGAGGCCGTCTAAGATCTTCTCGGAGTCCATGTCGCCGACCAGAACGAGAAGTAACGTCTCGGCGCCGTAGCGATCCTCGTAAAAGCGGACCAGCTCGTCGCGGGAGACCGACTCGACGGCCGCGATCCGCTCTTCGACGCGCCGCCGATGATACGGGTGGCCTGGCGGGTAGATCCGCCGGGACGCGGCTTCGAACGCGCGCACCGAGGTCTGGTCCTGCTGCTCGCGAAGCACCCCGACGAGGCGCATACGCTCCTTCTCGAGCTCTTCCTCCGGAAAGACGGGCGAGAGCAGGACTTCCGCCAGGACGTCGAGCAGGACTTCCAGGTCACGCGAGAGAGACGCGGCGCCGACGTCGACTCCGACCGGATCGCCGCCGCCCGCGGAAAAGGACAGGCTCGCGCCGCGGCTCTCGAGCTCCTCGGCGATCTCGAGCTTCGTGCGGCGCGCGGTCCCCTTCGCGAGTTCGCCGGCAGTGAGCGACGCCAGGAGACGTCGGTCGGGCGGCGCAAAGAGGCTCCCGGCATTGAGCGAACCGGAGATCGCCACGGTGGGGTTGAACCGGTTTTCGAGAACGAAGAGACGCGCGCCGTTTCCGAGCATCCGGTGGCGGACCGACTCGTCGAAGGACACCTTTCTCCGGGAAAGCCGCGATGCCGGCGTCACGCTGCCGGCAATTCCTTCGGAAGATAGAGGCCCACGGTCAGCGCGTCGTCGCGAAAGTACGTCGTTGCCACGCGCCGGACGTCTTCCGCCGTCACCCGCCCGACCTGATCGGGATAGTCCGCGTACCATCCCCAGTCCGCGACGGCGATCGCTTCCGAGAGCGAAGCAGCGACCTGATCCGTCGAGTCCCGGTCGAAGACGACCTCGGCCTCGATCTGGGTCCTCGCCTTCTTCGCTTCCTCTTCGGTGACGCCCTCGGAGGCGACGCGCGCGACCTCCCGGCGGATCCGGGCCTCGACGACCTCGGGCGCGACGCCCGGGCGCATCGGCGCAAACACGGAAAAGAGCGCGGGATCGCGAAGCTGCCACGGCACGACGGTGACAGAGAGAGCGAGACTCTCCTCGACGAGCGCGAGATGCAGACGCGCAGTCAAGCCGACGCCGAGGATGTTTCCGAGGACGGCGAGCGCGGGAGTGTCGGCATGCCGCGCCTCGACCGTCTTCCAGGAGAGGGCGGTCCACGCGATCTGCCCGGTGCGGCGGACGATGAAGCGCCGCTCCCCTTCCTGCGGCGGCTCGACCGTGTAGACCGGAGGAATCGGGCGGGCGGAGGCGGAAATCGGGCCGAAGTGGCGGCCCACGATCGCGAGCGCCTCTTCCTCCTCGAAGTCGCCGATGAGCATCGCGGTCGCATTGTTCGGGTGGTAGAAGACGTCGTAGAACTCCTTCAGGCGGTCGGTCGAGACGCCCTCGATGTCGGTGCGCCATCCGATCGTCGGATGGTGGTACGGGTGTTCCCGGAAGGCGGTCGCGAACGTTTCCTTGTAGAGCACCTGGAACGGGGAGTTCTCGCCGCGCTCGTACTCGTTCCGAACGACGGTCATCTCCGGAACGCGGTCCGAGTCGCGTAGGAGCGCCCCGCGCATCCGCGACGCTTCGATCCGGACGGCGATCTCGATCGAGTCGGACGGCACGGTCTCGTAGTAGTTGGTGCGATCGAACCACGTCGTGGCGTTGAACCGGGCCCCCAGGGCTTCGAGCACGGCGGCGACGGCCGTGCCCTTCTCCCGGTCGTACTCGGGAGTCCCCTTGAACATGAGGTGCTCGAGGAGGTGGGTGGCTCCCGTGTGTCCCACGGCCTCGTTGCGACTGCCGACGTGGTAGACGACCGCAAACGTGGCGACGGGCGCGACCGTGTTCGAGAGCAGCAGGAGCTTCAACCCGTTCGAGCGAAGGCGGAACTCACGGATCCCCGCCTTTTCGGAGACGAAATCGAACGCAGAGATTGCGACCTCGGGAACGGCGGAAGTGCTCACGGGTTCTTTACGATCGACTTTGGACTTTAGACCCTGGGCTCTGGACTCATCGTCCCCCGGCGACGTCCTCGCCGCCGTCCACGCCGATGACGTTGCCGCTCACCCACGCGGCGCCGTCCGCGCACAAGGCGACGAGCGCTCCGGCCACGTCGGCGGGGGTCGTCAGGCGTCGGGCCGGGTGCATCGCGAGGACCCGCTCGATCATCTTCTCGTTGCCCGGAATCTTGCGCAGCGCCGGCGTGTCGGTCACTCCCGCCCGCAACGCGTTGACCGAAATGCGGTGCGGAGCGAGCTCGACCGCGAGCTGGCGGACGTGCGACTCGAGCGCGGCCTTCGCCGCGGAGACCGCGCCGTACGCCGGCCAGACGATGTGATCGCCCGCCGAGGTCATCGCGAAGATGCGGGCTCCCGGAGCGAGTAGGCCGCCGAAGAAGAGGTCCTGCGTCCAGTAGACGAGCGAGTTGCCCATGACGTCGAGCGTCATCTCGAGCTGCGCTTTCGACATCGCGTTCTCGCGAGGCTCCCCGAAGAACGGCTTCAAAGTCCCGAAGGCGAGGGAATGGAGCACGACGGAGACCCGGCATTCCGGAGCGTCCTGCCCGCAGGAGAGTGAGATCGCGGCAATGACCTCCGTCCGTCTGGCGTCGTCGGCGGCGTTGACGTTGAAGAACTCGGCCTTCCGGCCGGCCGCGGCGATCTCCGTGACGATCCGGTCGGCGTTCGGCTGGGTGGATTTCCGGTCGAGATGGACGCCGAAGACGTTCCAGCCCGCCTTCGCCAGCGCGACCGAACACGCCTCGCCGAAACCGGACGAGGCGCCGAGAACGAGGGCCCATTGCGAACGCGTTTCCGAGGTCAAAACGGCGCGGATGTTAGCACGGGGAAACCGCTCGATCCGGCGATCCCCTTGCAGACCGACCGCGCTGTAAACTCCGGACGTGGAGGATCTTAGCATGCCGCGTCGCCTCCTGATCACATCTCTTGCGCTCGCCCTCGAAGCCGCGTTGCTTCCGGCGCAGCAGCCGCCCCGGGCAGGTGCCCCCGCCGGCCGCCAGGACCTCATCGTGACGAACCAGAACCTCGCGGTCGTCGTGGAGAGCCGGACGGTCAGGCTTTCGGCCGGCCGGGCCGAGCTCCGGTGGGATGGGGCGCCCGCTTCGGCGCGGACGGAGACCTGGACGGTGACGAACGCCCGGGAGGCGGGCGTTCGCTGGCTCGGGCTGACCGCGCCCATTCCCGGCGGTCGAGCGGCCGAGTCGGAGTGGCTCGCGGGTCTCATCGGGAAGCGGATCCGCATCGCGCGCCCGGGCGGGGCGACGGTCGAAGGCGACCTCCTCGCGGTGTACGGCCCGACCCCGGCGCAGGCGCTCTTCCGCGAAGGCGGCGAGCTCGTCTACGGCGAGCCGGACGCGCGGTTGTCGCTCACCCCCGAGCCGGACGCGCCGGCCCGCCCCGAAGGGGTGACGCTGCGGCTCGACAGCGAGCGCTCCGGAAGCCGGATCCTGACGTCGCGGTATCTCGTCGGCGACGTGTCGTGGGAGGCGAGCTACGCGCTGTCGCTCGCCGACGACGAAAAGCGGGGACGCCTCGAGGGGTGGTTCGTCGTCGACAACCGGAGCGGCGCGGACTTTGCGCCAGCGAGGCTGCGCCTCCTCGCGGGGACGCTGCGCGTGGCTTCGTCTCCGGCGCCGAGACCGATGGCGGCCCCCGCCGAAATGGCCATGAAAATGGTCGCCCAGTCGGCCGGGCTCTCGGAAGCGCGCGTCTACGAAGTCGAATCTCCGCCACGGCTCTCCGGGGGCCGGACGACGTTCCCGCTCGCCTCCGACGCCGAGGTCGCCGTCGAGAAGCGGTACGTCGCGCGGTCGATTTACTCAATCGGCGCAAACGAAGAACCGCAATCGATACCGGTCGGGGTGCAGTACCGCGTCGAGACGAAGGCGCTCGCGAAGGCGCTCCCGGCCGGCGTCGTCCGCGTCTACGTCCAGGGAGGAAGCGTCTTCACCGGGGAAGACCGGATCGAGCACACTCCCGAGAGGACCGACGTCGAGATCGAGACGTCCGAAGCGTTCGACCTGACCGCGCGCCGCCGGCAGGTCTCCTTCCAGCAGACGAGCCGCACCGAGTCGGAGTCCGCGTACGAGGTCGTGATCACGAGCCGCAAGAAGGAGCCGACGACCGTTCTCGTGCGCGAGCAGTTCCCCGGGGACTGGACGGTCGTCGAATCGTCGGTGCCGCCGAAGAAGCTCGCGGCCTTCACCGCAGATTTTCCGGTCAGCGTCCCGGCAGGGGGAAAGGCGAAGCTGACCTATCGCGTCCGGGTGCGGATGCGGGGATAGCCTAGGGGATGTAGCCTCGGATGGTTCGCACGCTGATCCCGGGCTTCGCCACCGCGACCTTGACTTCGCGGTACTGCCCCGGCGGCTTCTGGGAATCGGTGCGGAAGGCGAGCACGTACTGGGACCGCAGCTCCTCTTCGATGCGGCGCGTGACCTCGCCCATCTTCGAAGCGCTGCCGATCGCGAAGACCTCGCCCCCCGACTCGCTCGCGATCTGGTTGACGACCTTGCGCGACTTGAAATCGGTCAGCGGGATGTTCACCGCGATGAAGTAGATCGGCGCGCCGGCGGAGCGCGCGTAGCGCAACAGGGTGTCGAACTCGACGTGCGAGCGGTTGTCGGCGCCGTCCGTCACGACGATGAGAGCCTTCCGACCCTGCAGCGCCCGGAACTGGTAGAGGCCGAGAATGATGGAGTCGTAGAGCGCCGTCGCGCCTTCCGCCCGCGTCTCGCGCGCTGCGCGCTGGAGGGCTCCGGAGTCGCCGGTAAGCTCCTGGAGGAAGCGTGGTCGCTCGCGGAACTCGATCAGGAATCCGCGGTCCTTGTCGCGAATCAGGTTTTGGAAGAGCTCCGCCGACGCCTCGTGGACGAACGGCATACCCTTCTCCATCGACCCGGATCCGTCCACGACGAGGCCGATCGAGAGCGGAAGCTTTTCGGCGACCTCGAAGCCGGTCATCGCCTGCGCGCGGCCGTCTTCCTGGATCGAGAAGTCCTCGCGATTGAGACCCTTGACGAAGTGTCCGCTCTTGTCGAGCGCCGACACGTGGAGCTGGACCACGTCCACGCGCACGTTCTCGACCGTCGCCGACGGGCCCTTCAACATCCGGATGTCGTTCGCTTCCCTGCCGTCCTCGGCGACCGCCGTGGCGCGGAGGAAGTTTCCGCGGGTGTACTGCTCGAACGGGATCGTCGCGACGTAAGGCTCGTGCGTCCAGGACCCGATCTTCTTCTCGTCGAGAAAGAGCTCCACCAACTTGGCGATGCCGCCCGAGATCGATTGGACTGCGACGCGAACGCGAACACGTCCCGCGGCCGCATCGGGTTGCGGCAGGACCCGCACGGCGACCCGAGCGCTCCCTTCGTTGATCGCCCACGCGTCCTCGTCGACGATGCGGCCGGTGTCGTCGTATCCGACCGCCCGAACCGTCTGCTTCAGAGGCAGGTTTCCGAGATCGATCTCGACGGAATAAGGCGGCCGCGTCCGCGCGAGCAGCAGCTTTTCGCCCAGATAGAACTCGACCCGAGTGATCGGCGGATCGACGTCGGCCTCGAGCCGGAGAAGGCCGACGGGCGCCTCGCGGGACGGCGGCATGATCTTCAGCTTCGGAGCGGCTCCGCCTTCGGCCGTCTCGCGGGGTGCAGCTTCGTCCGCGATGACGATCGCCTCGGCCTCGGGGAGCGTCTCCGCTTCGGCCGGAGCCATCTCGGGGCGGAAAGCGATGCCGACTTCCGGAACCGACAGGTCGACCGTCCCTTCTCCGACTTCGCGGCCGCCGGGGTCGTCCACGACCAGCTTCAGGCGATAGTTCCCGGGGACCAGAGGACGCAGGAAGGAGTAGGTGAAGGTCTTTCCGTCCAGGACGTCTCCCGCGACCGGGTACCGGAACGCCTGGACCATCTCCTCCCCGCGGCTGAAGGTGCCGCGCAGCTCGCCCGCGAAGGAGCGCAGCCCGTGCGACGCCGCCGCTTTCGAGAGCTCCGGGGACGACAGCCGGATCCGGACGACGGTCTTCTTTCCGGCCATGCCGAGGTACTCCGCCGTGACCTCGAGTGGAAAGCGCCCGGCCAAGGTTTTGAGCTCGGTTTTTCGGGTTTGAGCGGGGAGCCAGAGAGGGACGAGGGCGAGGACTCCGACGAGAAACGAGAGTTTGCGGAGCATCTCGGGATTCCGAACGAATATCGGAGGGGGGTCAATTCCCGGAAGAGGTTTTCTTAAAGCAAGACAGGCATCTGCGGCCCGGGATCGGGTTTCCGGAACTCGGGGCCCGCTCCGCTCTCGGACTCCGGAAACGCGATACCCGACACCGGTCCTGTTTCCGGCGCCTGGGACTCGGCACTTTCCGCCGCGAAGAACTCCACCACTGCTTCCCGGAACGCCGCCGGAGTCGCGAGCTCGCTGATCTTGACCTTGAGCGCCCGGCCGTTGCCGAGGCCGTGGGTGTACCAGCCGGTCATCGTGCGCAGCTTGTGGAGAGCCTCGCGCGGGTCACGGGCCGTCGCTTCGATCTGGCCGAAGTGCCAGAGTATCAAGTCACGCCGTTCGACGTCGGTGGCCTCGCGCGGCGCACGGCCCGCGAGGAGATCGGCGGCCTGCCGGAAGATCCACGGGTTCTTCATCGTCGCGCGGCCGATCATCACGCCGTCACAGCCCGTTTCGCGGAGCATCGTCGCGACGTCTCCGGGAGTCTCGACGTCTCCGTTCCCGATGACCGGGATCGCGAGATGGCTCTTCAGCTGCGCGATCTCGTCGCGGACGGCCCGCCCCGTGTACATCTGCCGCGCCGTGCGGGCGTGCAGAGCGACCGCCGCCGCGCCCTCGTCTTCGCAGATCTTTCCGAGGTCGAGGAAGTTCTTGCGCGACTCGTCGAGCCCGAGCCGGAACTTCACCGTCAGCGGAATGGAAAGGCGTCTCTTGACGTCGCGCACGATCCGCCGCGCGAGAGGCAGGTCGCCCATCAGAGCGGCCCCGGCGCATCCCTTCAGCACCTTGTTCGCCGGACAACCCATGTTGATATCGCACGCGTCTGGGGCGAGCTCGGCGACGATCTCGGCGGCGGCCGACATCCTCTCCGGATCGGAGCCGTAGATCTGGATCGAGAGCGGGCGCTCCTCGTCGGAGAAGAACATCTTCGCGAGCTGCCGCGCGTTGCCGCGGGTGATCGCTTCCGACGAGATGAACTCCATCGTGACCAGCCCGACCCCGCCGATCCTCCGGAGCATCAGCCGGTAAAGATGGTCCGTGATCCCCGCCATGGGGGCGAGAATGAGCGGCGGATCGACGGAAAGCGTCTCCAGTCGAAACATGCAACCTTCCATTGTATTTCGGGAACGGGTCTTGCTCCGGATATCGGAAGGACCAAGTTAAGATCGCCAGGCAACGGGGAGGTTCCAGATGGAGATCCGTTCAGGGACGGTCGAAAGTCGGGCGGACGACGTCTGGATTTACAACCGGAAGTTCGACCTCGTTTTCCTGACGCTCTCCGGCGCCCTCGTCTTCCTCCCGTACCTTTCCTACGGCCTCCTTCAGCGCATCGGGGCGTCCCCCGGGACCGCGAGTCTCATCATCGGCCTCGCGGTGACGCTTCTCGTCGGCGGACCGCACATGTATTCGACCTACCTGCGGACCGCGCTCGAGCCCCGCTTCCGCGCCCGCTACGGTTTCCTTGCGTATCTGCCGATGCTGATCATTCCGGCGCTCGTCATCCTGGGAGCGCTCTACGCCTTTCTGCTGCTCCTCACGTTCTTCTTCTTCTGGGCGTCGATTCACGTGACGCACCAGGCGCAGTGGATTTCGGAGACATATCGGCGCAAGGCGGCCGGCAAGGTCTCGCCGCTCGATCGGCTTCTGGACGGCGCGGTCATTCTCGGCGCGCTCTACACCGTCGCCATGTACAAGTTCGTCGAAGGGCGTTTCGCGCTCGGCTCGAACCCGCTCCTCTTTCCCGAGTTCCTGAGGCACCGCATCATCGCGGTGGCGTTTACCGTCGGTTTTGCGGCGCTCTTTCTCTTCTACGTCGCCCGTACGCTCGGAGAGATCCGGCGCGGCGAGGCGAGCGTCCCGCGTCTCCTCTTCATGGCCTTCACCGTCGCCCTCGCCTTCGTGATTCCTCTCTTCGACAATCTCGACGTGGCGTTCCAGGGCTTCAACACCTGGCATTCGCTGCAGTACCTGGCGCTCACGTGGTTCATCCTTTCCCGCAATGCGGCGCACGGAGAGATCGGGAGCCCGATCACGCGGCAGCTCGCCGGCACCCAGAAAACCGGCCGGTTCTACGCCGCGATGGTCGGAGCGACTCTGGTCTCGGGCGGTGTGTATCTTCTTGTCTGGAAGGGACTCGGATTCCCGCAGGACAAGAGCTATTACGTCGTCGTGCTCTCGTTCCTCCTGATCCACTACTTCTACGACCACTTCCTCTTCCGCGACTTCGCGCCGCTGGAAGAGAGGAGCGTCAGCTACCCGTAGCGGTCCTCATTTCCCGAGCGCCGCGTAGGACGCGACCCGGGTATATCCCTTCGGCGGCTCGAAGAGCTCCTCCGGTGTGCCCACGTGGATATCGAGGAGCTGTGCGTCGGTGAACGCCTGATACTCGTCGTTGGGGTCCTTCTTCGCGTGCTCGATGCGCACCGGCAGGCGATCGAGGTCCCGCGCGACCCAGATCGTGGCGCGGTCGCCCGAGGGCAGCGTCATCTCCCAGCGCTCGCATGGATGGAGACCGTGCGTCGCGTCGTCGATCCGATGAATGGCGCCTCCGAACCGGTCGGCGTAGGCCTCCGGATCGAAACGGGGCTGGAGCGGGTAACCCGGAACCGCCTCGTCGGTCACCGACCACTTGCTCTCGAAGACGCGCCGGGTGGACGGCCGGAACTGCCACGACTTGCCGAGGTCGGGCCGCACGATCTTGACGATCTCGGAGCCGTCCGCCCTCCCGGAGACCTGCACTCGCTCGCCGCGAACCGCGATCTGGAAGCGGTCGTCCTTCGAGTAGACGAGGACCGCCCGATACCCATCCTTTGCGACGGTCTTCGGCCCGCCGCAGGCGACGGCGGCGAAGACGACTGCGGCGAGGAGCGACCGGGTCGCGCGTGCACTCACGACGCTCCATATTCTCTCCCGCTCCGGAGTCGCCGAAGGGAACTGAGAGAATGCCGCCCGCTCCATGACCTCGATCCCGCTCGAGCGATATCCCGGCCTGCCGGCGCTCTTCCTGGACTTCGCGCGGGGAGCGAGCCGGTTCCACCCCGATCCGCCCACGCTCGACGCCGCGCTCGAGCGCGGCAGGACGCTCCTGGCGCGCGAACGGCGCACCCTGCCCGAGGAAGCGTTTCGCTTCCGGTCGGAAAGCGGCCGCCGTGCGGCCGAAGACCTCGCGCGGGGCCGCGCGGTCGCCGTGCTGGCTGGACATCAGATCGGCCTCTTCACCGGGCCGCTCTACACGCTCGTCAAGGCGTTCGACGCGATCGTCCTCGCGCGCGAGCTCACGAAGCGGGGACTTCCGGCCGTGCCGGTCTTCTGGGCCCTGACCGACGACCATGACCTCGAGGAAATCGCGAAGACCGCGAAACCCGGTCCGGACGGGGTGGAGACCTTCGTCCTCGAAGGCGCCGATCGGTCGAACCGGCATCCGGTCGGTTCGATCCCGATTCCCGGAGCGGTTTCCCGGATCGTCGAAGCGTTTCGGGAGGATACGCAGGGTGAGGAGGCGACCGAAATCCTGTATCTCGTCGCGCGCCGTTACGCTCCGGGCCGGACGTACGGCGAGGCCTTCATCGAGACCCTGCTCGACCTGACGGAGGATGACGACCCGCTCCTCGTGGTCGACCCGCTCGAGGAATCGATCGCGCGGGTCGCCCGCCAGCTCTTCGCGACCGGACTCGAGCGGCGGGCCGAGATCACCGAAACTCTCCGGCGAACCGCCGCGGAGATCGAGGAGTCCGGCCGCAAGCCGTCCGTTCCGTTCCGGGCGGACTTGTTCCCCTTCTTCGTCCTGGAGGAAGGAATCCGCCGGCGCGTCGAAATGCCCGATCTCGAACGGGCCGCGGGCCGCGTCGCGCGGGGAGTGCTCGGCGTCTCCGCCGACGTCCTGACGCGCCCGGTGCTGAAGTCCGTCGTGCTCCCGGTCGCGGCGAGCATTCTCGGTCCGAGCGAGATTGCCTACCACGCACAGTCGCTTCCGCTCTTTCCGATCTTCGACGCTCCCAAGCCGGTTCTCATCCCGCGAACGTTTCTCGTCGTGCGGGGCGCCGCTGAGCGCCGCGCGGCCCAGGCTCTGGGCATCGCGGACGAGGACCTGCTCTCGCCGCGCGCCGCGGCGCGCGAAGCCGCGGTCGTCCCCCAGGCGGACCGGGTCGCCGAGATCGCGCGACGGCTCGACGCCGAGATGGCGACTCTGACGCCCGAAGTCGAGGCGCTCGACCCGACGCTTGCGGGTGCTCTCGAAACCGCGCGCCGGAAAGCGACGTACCAGCTGGAGCAGCTCGGAGAGCGCATGCGTAAGGCCGCGGAGCGAAAGGACGAAGTGGCTCTCACTCGCCGCCGGAGGCTGGAGACGATGCTCCTTCCGGGCGGAGAGCCGGCGGAGCGCGTCTATCCCCCGCTCGTTTTCCTCCGGAACTGGGGTCGGACCGTGCTCGACGCGATCCGGGCGGTTGCGGGAGGCGGCGGCCGCGACGTTCGGATCGTCGACGGCGACCTCCCCGTCGACGATCCGCCGAAAAGAAGCCATGCCGGTTGACGTTCTCGCGATCGCCGCGCACCCCGATGACGTCGAGTTGACGTGCGCCGGCACGCTCGTCCGGTTGAGGGCTCGCGGCCGGCGGTTCGGGATCGTGGACCTGACCCGCGGAGAGCTGGGCACGAGGGGAACCGACGCGATCCGCCGCAAGGAAGCGGAGCGGGCGGCGGAGATCCTCGGCGCCGAGTTCCGCGAGACCCTCGACTTCGGCGATGGCCGGGTCGCCGGAACGCGTGACCAGGAGCTCTCCTTGATGGACATCATCCGGCGGGAGAAGCCGCGTCTGGTCATCACGCCGTATCCGGAGGACCGCCATCCCGATCACGCGCGCGCCGGACGGCTCGTCACCGACGTCGCGTTCTACGCCGGTCTGCGGAAGATCGAGACGAACCACCCGGCCCACCGGCCGCAGCAGACCGTCTACTTCTCCACCGCGTACCTCCACGAGCCCGATTTCGTCGTCGACGTCACGGCGGCCATGGACACCCGCCGGGCGGCGATCCTGTCCTACTCGAGCCAGTTCCACAGCGAGAGCTCGACGGAGCCGCAGACCGTTATTTCTCAGAAGAGTTTCCTCGAGGGGATAGAGGCGCGAGCGCGCCACTTCGGTTTCCTGATCGGCGTCGAGTTCGGCGAAGGGTTCCGATCGAAGCGCCCTCCGAAGCTCGACGATGTGGTCGCGGCCTTCGAAGGTTTCGAGCCGGGGTTCTAGCGCGGGCGCGCGCAATCATGAAAATCGGCATCACGTGCTACCCGACCTACGGCGGGAGCGGCGTCGTCGCCACCGAGCTCGGGCTGGCGCTCGCCGAGCGCGGCGACGAGGTGCACTTCATTTCGTACGACCTTCCTTCGCGGCTCGCGCTTCCGAGGCCCCGCGTCTACTTCCACGAGGTCGTCGCGCCGACCTACCCGCTCTTCGTGTCGCCGCCGTACACGCTCGCCCTGGCTACGAAGATGGCCGAGGTCGCCGAGCGAGCGGGACTCGACCTCCTTCACGTGCACTACGCACTGCCCCACGCGATCTCCGGAATCCTCGCGCGCGAGATGAGCGACGGCAACGGCGTCCGCTTGAAGGTCGTGACGACGCTGCACGGCACCGACATCACGATCGTCGGCCAGGACCGGTCCTATCTTCCGATCACCCGCTGGGGAATCGAGCAGAGCGACGCGGTCACCGCCGTTTCCCGATACCTGACGGAGATGACGTTTCGTGAGCTCGGCGTGCGTCGGAAGATCGAGACGATCCCGAACTTCGTGGATCCGAAACGCTACACGCCCGACGGCGCTTCCGGTTACGCTCGGACGCTCGTGCGCGAAGGCGAAGCCGCCGTCGTCCACGTTTCGAACTTCCGACCGGTCAAGCGCATCGGCGACGTGCTGAAGGTCTTCGATCGGATCCGGCGGAAGATCCCGGCGCGACTTCTCCTGATCGGCGATGGGCCGGAGCGCTCTCTCGCCGAGCGGCTCGCCCGGGATCTCGGTTTCGAGGACCGCGCGATGTTCCTCGGAAATGTGGTGGCGATCGAGACGGTCCTGCCGGTCGGTAAGCTTCTGCTGCTACCCTCCGACGCCGAGTCGTTCGGCCTGGCTGCCCTGGAGGCAATGGCCTGCGGAGTGCCGGTCATCGGGACCGCCGCCGGCGGGCTTCCCGAGGTCGTCGAGGACGGCGCGAGCGGTTTCCTCCGACCCGTCGGGGACGTGGAAGGAATGGCGGACGCCGCCCTCGAGCTCCTGTGCGACGAGGATCGCTGGGCCCGCTTCTCGAAGGAAGCCCGGCGTCGCGCGATCGAGGAGTTCCCGACCCGCGAGATCGTCTCGCGTTACCGGAAGCTCTACGAGGAGACGCTCGGCTGAGGCCGTCCGCGCTGCGGACGGTGACCCGTGACTTCGGCCAGCCGGCGGTCCCGTTCGGGAAACGGCAGGAAAGACGCTCGCCACGAGTTCTCGGCGAGGTGGCGCATCGTGCGTTCCCCGAAACCGAGCTGCTCGCGCAGAAGCTGATGCTCGCGCGCCGTCGTCGTTGCGAAAAAGAGAGGATCATCCGCGCCGATCGCGACGCAGATCCCGGCGTCGAGGAGCTGCTGCAGCGGGTGCTCCTCGATCGAGCCGACGACCCCGGTCGCGACGTTGCTGGTCGGCGAGATCCAGAGGGGCGTGGCTTCCTCCGCCAGCCGCTCCATCAGGCTCGGGTCGGACGCCGCCGCGACGCCGTGATCGACCCGGTCGGGCCGGAGAAGGTCGAGCGCCTCGGCCAGCGAGTCCGATCCTCCCCACTCCCCCGCGTGAACGGACGTGTGGAGACCGAGCGCCCGCGCGCGGGCGTAGACGCCGGCGAATGCCGCCGCAGGAACCGACGTCTCGTCACCCCCCAATCCGAAACCGAGGACCGAAGCCAGGCCGGTCAATTCATGGACGTCGAGCACGCGCTCGGCCGATTCGGGCCCCCACTGGCGCACGGCGTCGAGCAGGATGTTGCAATGGGTCGCTCCTTCGGCTCCGGCTTCCCGGAAACCCCGATCGATCTCGCGCAGGCAGGCGGAAGCGTCGAGTCCCTGGCGAGCGGCGATCTCCGGAGACACGTAGATTTCCGCGTAAGCCAGCCCGCCGGATGCAAGCGATCGCGCGATCGCGGAAGCGGCCTCGCCGTAGTCGGCAGGAGATCCGAAGAGCGGGCAGACCTGCGCGTAAAGCGACAGGAAGCCTTTCGCATCGCGAACACCAGAGCGGGCTTCCTCGAACGCGGCGCGGTCGGCGAATCGGTGTCCCGCCCGCTGCCCGAGGACCTCGAGCATCTCGACCGGCAGCGATCCTTCGAAATGAAGGTGACAATCCGCGAACCGGTCGAAAGAGGTCACGGGAAACGGCCCGGAAGATCCTAGCAGGCCTCCGCCCGAAGTCGTAGGCGCCAGAACCTTTTGGTCCGGCGTACGTTAATCTAGCCGGTATGCGGAAAGCTCTTCTCGTTCTAGCTCTCCTTTCGCTTGCGGGAGCGGCCGCCGCGGACGACGAGGTCTTCGAGAAGGCCTATTCGATGGAAGGCGTTTCGCGCGTCTCCGTCGAGAACGTCAACGGGAAGATCGAGGCGTACGCCTGGGATCGGCCGTACCTCAAGGTCAAGGCCGTCAAGAGCGCCCACGGCGGCCGAGCCGCGGAGACCCTGCGCCTGACCGAGATCCGCGTGAGAAAGTCGGGCGACGAGATCCGGCTCGAGACCGTGAACCCGAGACGGCGCCGGCTGTTCGGGTTTCTCGACTTCGGGTGGCAGAACGCCCACGTCGACTACGAGCTGCACCTCCCGGCGCTGACGCACGCCCGGCTGGAGACCTGTAATGGAAAGGTCCTCGCCACGGGCTTCGGCAACTCGATCGCCTGCGACGCGGTGAACGGATCGATCGAGCTCAAGGATGTTTTCGGTCCGGTCCGGGCGACGACCGTGAACGGCTCGGTGCGGATCGTCTTTCGCGGACCTCTGAAAGACTCTCGCGTCGAGACCGTCAACGGCAGCGTGGATGTCGCCTTCGATCGCGCATCCTCGATCCGCTACAACTTGGAGACCGTCAACGGACGGATCGAGGGCGATTTCGAGCTCGCCGTCGAGGGAAAGTTCGGACCGAAGGAGGCGCGCGGCAGCTACAACGGCGGAGCCGAAAGCCTCCGCTGCGAGACGGTCAACGGGTCGATCCGTTTGAAGGCGAACTAGCTCCGCTACCCCCCGCCTGCGGTCAGCTGCTATCGTTCGGTTCCGCGCATGGAGAACGAGCGGCCGGTTTCTTCTCGCCCGATGCTCGTCGTCTCTTACCTCGCGTTCCTGGGGGTTGTCCCGCTCCTGTTCGCGAGGAGAGACCCGGAGGTCCGCTGGCACGCGCGCAACGGCCTTCTCCTCTTCGGCGCCGTCGCCGGGGTCGCGCTCGCCGCCACGCTGGTGGGCACGCTCCTGCCCGCGCTCGGCTGCCTCTACGCCACGCTTATGTTCTTCGTGCTCGCGCTCTACGCGTTCATCGCAATCCTCGCGATCGTCAAGGCGCTCGACGGCCAGCGGCTTCTCGTGCCGGGGATCTCGAAATATGCCGGGCGAACCTGACGCCGCCCTGCCCCGGCCGAAGCCCGACCGTTCGTTCCGCGCGGCGATCGCTCTCACCGCGGCGCTCGGTTTCGGCGTCGGCGACTCCTTCCGGCCGGCGCCGGATCAGGTCTCCGCAAAAGCCGGGATCGTCGCCATCGACGCGTACCGGGCGACGCTCGGTTTCGTGCTCGGCAGGACGGGGATCGTTCGCTGCCGGTTCGAGCCTTCCTGCTCGGCGTACGGCCGCGAAGCGATCCGCCGCTATGGCTCGCCCCGCGGCTTCGTCCTGACGGCGGGCCGGCTCCTCCGGTGCCACCCGTTCGCGAGAGGCGGGTGGGACCCGGTTCCGTAGCCGTTACTGCCGCTGGCCGATGAACGCGAAGGCGTCCTGGGTCCGGTTGTCGAGCGTGTAGGCGGCCGCAAGAACTCCGCCGGACGTGAAAGGCGCCGTCTCTTTCACGGCGACCGTGATCCGCAGACCGGGAAGGAGCGGAGCTCCCACGGTCGACAGAATCGCCCCCACTCGAAGGAGCGAGTTCGCCGCTACGACGTAGTTCTGGGTGCCGCCGTAAACCTCCGACGTCACGGGATCGATCACGCGGACCTCGATGGGAAGCGGGACGCTCGAAGTGTTCGTGATGTCCAGGTTGGTTCGGAAGTTCGAGTCGCCCGAGTTCACGCCGAAGATCTGGAGAACGTTGACGGAGTCGGACGCGGAGGCCTTCTTCGTCAGCGACTCCGCGACCGGGACCGCAGGAACGAAGAATCCGTAAGTGCCGGTGGGGGCCGCCGTGTAGATGCGACCCGCGCCGAGAATCGGTGCGCTCGACTGCCACCGGAGAGCGCCGACGACGCCGTCGCCGGCCGGCACGGTCGAGAGCGTGACGTCGGGCAGGAACTTCGTTTCCCGGGCCGCGAGAGTGATCGGGGAAGAGTTGACCGGAGTCGCCGGGGGCGCGCCGTCGGCGATCGCCGGATAGAGAGTGAGCGTCACAGTGACGCTCGCCGACGAGTCGGGGTTGAAAAGCCAGAGGTCCGTGCGGAAGAGGGTGTTGAACTGACCCTGCACCCTTCCCGAGGTGATGAACCAGCCGTTCGCGGTCGCGGGTGAGTACGCCGCCTGCGCGAGCGATGCCGGGACCAGGAGCAGAACGGCAAGCGAAGCAGTCGCGAGGAGACGACGGCTCATGGGGACCTCCTGGAGAAGGGACGAGGTTCGCGAAAGGGAGGTTTACGGTTTACGAGGTAATTGGTGCCGTCGGCCGGACTCGAACCGGCATGGGTTGCCCCATACGCCCCTCAAACGTACGTGTCTACCAATTCCACCACGACGGCGCGTTACGGCTTCGCGGGACCTCCCGAGGGATTGGCGGGGGCCGGTGCCGGAGCGGCCGGCGGCGGAGCAGCCGGCGCGCCGGTCGCGGGCTGCGCCGGAACCGGAACGACAGCGCCGGCCGGCCTCGGAAGCGGCGCCGGAGCTTTCTGCGTCGCCGCCCCCTGCGGCAGCGTCTTGACGACCGACGAACGCGGTCTCGCTTCGAGCATCGTCAGGAGGAGCGCGAGCACGATGAAGCCGATGAAAGCCCCGGTCGTCAGCTTGTGAAGGAGCGTCGTCGCGCCCCGCGCCCCGAAAGCAGTCTGGCTTCCTCCGCCTCCGAAAGCGCCGGCGATGTCCGCACCTTTCCCCTGCTGGAGGAGCACCACCAGGATGAGGAAGAAGCAGACGAACACGTAGATGACGATCGCTGCAATGTAGGCAAACCCCAAGGGACCTCCGCCAAAAAAGGGCAGAGAGTCTACAGACGCCGGAACGGCGGGTCAAGCCGCGCCGGCGCGGGGTAGTGTCCTAGTTTGACTTCCGGCTGAGAAGCCCGACCAAATCCTCGACCGTCCAAGGCGATTTCGCCACGCCCGCCGCCATCGCCGGGGTTATCCGTAGCGTCTGATGAATCCGGCAGAAGTTGTAGTGCATGAAGTGGAGCGCCACCGCCGCGACGTGATTCTCCAGCTTCTTCGAGAAGGCATTGGTCAGCCGCGTGAAGCGCCGCATGCTCATCCGCATCGTGAGGTTCTGGCGCTCGACGTAGGACGTGGAAATGTGCTTCGGGTCGGGATTGCCCTGAACCCTCTTCCTTTTCGCACCAATGCAGATCGCTGGGCTATAACGCCGGTCGTGTTCTTCCGATGTGCCGTAAATCTTCTCGATCATCGCGTAGTGCACGTCTGTTCCGAAAGCCTTCTCCACCGCGTCAACGTAGGTGGTCAGCCCGTCGGTTGAAAGCTGAACTCGGTTAGCGAGCCGCCCGGCCACGTCCTGCAAGAACTCCGTCGCCATCGCGCTATCACGGGGTCCGACGAGCCAAGACACGCAGAGCTTTGAGTCGGCGTCGATCGCCGTGAAGGTCCACACGTCGCCGATGCCGAACTGCCCGCGCCGCTCCTGCGGGACGTTCTTCGCCTTCGCGTAGACGAAGCTCCAAATCTCGTCAACCTGAACCCGGCGGCAGGGAAGGTCCACGAGGGTTTCAGCCTGATACCGAGCGCACGCCGCGCCGATTTCAACTTGAAGTTTGGAAACGGTGTCTTTCGAGACGCCGACCATGCGCGCCGTTGCCCGGACGCTGTTCCCCTCTACCAGGGCTGAGATGATCGCCGTCCGCTTCCCGGGTTTCAGTACGTTTGCCATACTAGACATTATGCGTGGGCGCTCTAGCGAAAGCAAGCATTATTTCTCTTTCTGCTTGCATTCTCATTGCGCTTGAGTCAAGATGCAAGCATTGAAAGCGAGGGTGCTTACATGCCGGATGAGGCCAAACCGACAGGCAGGGCCAGGGGAGGGCTTGCCAGAGCCGCGAAGTTGACGGCTGAGGAGCGGTCAGCAATAGCTTCGGAAGCTGCAAAAAGCCGCTGGGAACGGCGCTCTGAGGCCACGACTACGCCAAGGGCGCTCCCTGGCTATTCAGCCGTTCTCAACCTTGCTGGAATGAAGTTGCCGTGCGCCGTGATCGAAGGGCCCGACGGAGTCCAGCGTGTTCTGACGGAACACGGGATAACTCAGGCAATCCTCGGTTCGCGCAGTGGGGCCTCCAAACGGCTGAAAAGAGCAGCGTCTCAGGAAGGGGCCCTTTTGCCCCTTTTCCTTGCCCCAAGGGTGCTTAACGAGTTTATAGACAGTGACTTAAGGGGCGGGCCCCTCATTCCAATCGACTACGTTGACGGTGAACGAACGGTTCGAGCTTACGACGCCTCGATTCTCCCGGCGGTCTGCGACGTCTGGCTCCGTGCTAGGGCAGCAGGAAAGCTCCAAAAGCAGCAAATGGCGAAGGCGCAGAAGGCCGAGATTCTGACGAGAGCCCTGGCCACAACGGGGATTGTCGCCCTTATAGACGAAGCGACCGGCTACGAAAAGGTTAGGCCTCAAAACGCGCTCCAGGCCTACCTAGAAATGATCATTCGCAAGGAACTCGCGGCATGGGCGAAGAAGTTTCCTGACGAGTTTTACGAAAACATCTACACCTTGAAGGGCTGGACTTGGCCTGGGATGTCGAGGAATCGGTTTAGCGTTGTTGCCCACTACACGAGGGACTTGGTCTATGAGCGCCTAGGTCCAGGCGTCCTAAAAAAGCTTGAAGAAAAAACCCCCATGAACGAGAAGGGGTATCGACCGAACAAATTTCATCAGTGGCTCACTGAGGACGTCGGGGAACCGCTACTCGCACAGCACCTACACGCCCTGCTCATGTTCCAGCGGCTCGCTATCGTCAACGGCCACGGATGGCAGCGCTTCCTCAAGATGGTCGATCAGGTTTTGCCGAGACGAGGGCAGAACTTAGAGTTGCCGCTTACTTTTCCCAGCGGGCCAGAGCAGCCTTCCTAGCCGCCGCGCTCCGTTGCTTCTTGGTGAGCTTTGCAGCCCGCGCCTTACCCCCCTTGGCCCCGCCCATGCGCCCAAGAGCCACGGCATGTGGGTTCTTCTTGGGTTCCGGCTCGGGCTTCACTTCGCCGGTCGCTATCCTGACGATCGCGTAGGCGCGAACATTCGGGTCGCGTGGGAGCTTGCGTGGGCGCTTAGGCACGCTCCGGATGGTAGCATTGTTGCCTCATGTTCTGCCGAAACTTCGGCTGCAGCTCACCGCTGAACGCCCGACCGTTCGACGGCTTCTCGAAGACTGGATACCTGGCATTCTTTCAAGTGTCAAAGTCATTATTCCTTCCCGGGAAGGAAAGGAGGATTAATCATGGCGAAGACTTATACCTGTAGAGATGTAGGGGTCGATTGCGACTGGAGAGTCCGCGGCGAGACCGAAGAAGAAGTAATGCAGAAGATCCGCGACCACGCCCGCGTTGCACATAACATGCAGGAGATTCCCAAAGACCTCGCCTCAAGAGTGCGGGACGCGATTCACGACGAGAAGCAATGAGGTACAGCCGAATTACTTGTGCAAGGCGGACGGCCGCCGAACATGGCGTTGCAGCGGACTCGCTCCGCTTCGCTGCATCTAAGCCCACCCGAAACTAGGACACTACCCGGCGCGGGCGATTGCGACGAACGCGGCGGGGTCGAGGCTGGCTCCGCCGATCAAGAAGCCGTCCACCCTCCCGTTGCGCAGGAGCTCCACCGCGTTGCCCGGATGGACGGAGCCCCCATAGAGAAGTCGCAGCTCTCTCCTTGACGACAGGAGGTCGGCGAGATGCGCCGCGGCGGACACTGAATCGTCGGGCGTCGCCGCGCGGCCGGTTCCGATAGCCCAAACCGGCTCGTAGGCGACGACGAGCGGAGCTTCCGCCGGATCGTCCGCGAGCGTTTCAACCTGCCGGACGAGCGTCGCTGCGGTCAAACCTTCCCGACGCTCCGCCTCCGTTTCGCCGACGCAGTAGATCGGCACGAGACCGCACTCACGCGCCCGCGCGAGCTTTCGCGCGAGGACCGGACCGTCTTCGCCGAAGAGGGAGCGGCGCTCGGAGTGGCCGACGAGGACGTAGCGGCATCCCGCCTCCGCGATCATGGCGGCGGACACTTCTCCCGTGAATGCGCCCGCGCGGTGCTCCGAGAGGTTCTGGGCGGCGAGCGCCCACCGCGCCCCCGGATCCCGCGCCGCCTCGATCGCGGTGAACGGCGGCGCGAGAGCGAGCTCGCACCCGCTCACTCCGTCGCCGATTTTCGCTCCGAGCTCCTGCGCGTAGGCGCGCGCCTGTCCCCGCGTCATGTTCATTTTCCAGTTGGCGACGAAGAGATTCATCGTTTTCCCCTGTCATTCCGAGGAGCGAAGCGACGAGGAATCTCCCGCGACCTGGAAGAGATTCCTCGCCGCGCTCGGAATGACATCTAGTTGGACAGCGCCTCGATCCCCGGGAGGCTTCCCGTCGCGAGGAACTCGAGCGAAGCTCCACCGCCCGTCGAGACGTGCGTGAACCGATCGGCGACGCCAGCCTCCTTGACCGCAGCGACGCTCTCACCGCCTCCCACGACCGTGATCGCATCGGATTCGGCGAGAAGCAGCGCGAGAGCGCGGGTGCCGCGGTCGAACGGATGCTTCTCGAAGACGCCGAGCGGGCCATTCCAGAAGATCGTCTGTGCGGGATCGAGAAGGCGCTCGAACTGCTCGAGCGTCTTCTGGCCGACGTCGAGCGCCATCGCATCGGGCGGGATGTGCGAGATCCCGACCGTGCGCGCATGGCCGCCGTCGTCGGGAGAGCTCGCGACCACGAAATCGGACGGAAGAGCGATCTCCTTCCGGTTCGCCCGGCAGAAGTCGAGGATTTCGCGCGCGACCGGCACTTTGTCCTCCTCGAGGAGCGAACGTCCCACGGAGAGACCGATGGCGCGCACGAAGTGGTTCGCGATCCCGCCTCCCAGGAGAAGAGTGTCCGCGCGCCGCGCGAGCACGCGCAGCGCGTCGATTTTCCCGGAGATCTTCGCGCCGCCTAAGATCGCTGCGAACGGACGCGCCGGCTCGAGCAGGCGCGAGAGCTCGCGGACTTCCTTCTCGAGGAGGAGTCCGGCGCCCTTTTCCGCGACGAGAGCGGGCACGCCGGTCACCGAAGCGTGCGCGCGGTGGGACGAGCCGAAGGCATCGTTGACGTAGACGTCGGAGAGCGCCGCGAGTCCTTTCGCAAACTCGGCGTCGTTGGCCTCCTCGCCGGCGTGGAAGCGCAGGTTCTCGAGCAGTAGGACTTCCCGCGGCGCGAGCGACGCGACGACCTTCTCGACCTCCGGGCCAATGCAGTCCTCGGCGAACCGGACGGGCCCTCGGAGCTGACGCGCCAGCTCGACCGCGACGGGCGCCAGCGACAACTCCGGCTTCGGTTTTCCCTTCGGCTTTCCCAGGTGCGACGCGCACACGACCCGCGCGCCGCGATCGACCGCATGACGGATCGTGGGAAGAGTCTCTTCGATCCGCGTCGCATCGAGAACCCTGCCGTCCTCGAGGGGAACGTTGAAATCCACCCGGAGAAAGAGCCTCTTGCCGTCCAGAGGCAGATCCCGGATGGATCTCATCGGCGCGGATCTTACAGTTCCGTTCTCGTCCCTCATCCCGAGCCTACGCTTCGCTTCCGGCAGGCTGTGCGAGGGATCCCTGGGACTTCGTCCTCGGGATGACGAGGGAGAACGCCGATAGAATTCCCCGGATGCGCCGAGCCGCAGCGGTCCTCGCTCTCGTACTCCTGGCGGTGCCCGCCCGCGGCGCTTTGCCTCAGGTCGCTCGCGGCAAAGGCGGCGCGGTCGCCGCCGCCGAGGAGAACGCGGCGAGGGCGGGGATCGAGATCCTGAAGAAGGGGGGTAATGCGGCAGACGCGGCCGTCGCGGTCGCCTTCGCGCTCGCCGTGACGTGGCCGGAGGCCGGCAACATCGGGGGCGGCGGTTTCTGGATCTCGCGCGATGCGAGCGGCAAGACGATCGCAGTCGATTTCCGCGAAGCTGCGCCCCGGAGCGCGCGGCGGGATCTGTTCACCCGACCGGGCCGTACCGGCGAGCCCCCTTCTTCGACCGAGGGGCCGCTCGCGTCCGGTGTCCCAGGGTCCGTCGACGGGCTGTGGCGGGCCCATCGGCTGGCGGGCCACCTTCCGTGGAAAACGGTCCTGGCTCCGGCGATCCGTCTCGCCCGCGACGGTTTCGTCGTGACCGAGACGATCTCGCAATCGATCGCGCACCCTAAATACCGGAAACGCCTCGCCTCGGATCGGGAGACCGCGGCGATCTTCCTGCCGAACGGGGAACCGCCAGCTCCGGGAACTCTCTTCCGGCAGCCGGCGCTCGCGCGCACTCTCGAAGAGATCCGCGACCGGGGAAGCGATGGCTTCTACCGGGGACGCGTCGCGCGACTGATCGAGGAAGGCCAGAAGCGGGTCGGAGGACTCATCACCCGAGGCGACCTGGCGATCTACTCGGCGAAGACTCGCCGCCCGCTCAAGTTTCGCTTCGGCGCGGCGGAGATCGTGACGATGCCGGCGCCTTCGTCCGGCCCCGTGCTCGCGGAGATGGCGCTCCTGGCGGGTTACGTCGGGCTCGACAAGCTCAGGGGGCGCGATCCCGCCTCCGCGCACCTGCTCGCCGAGATCGAAAAAAGGGCGTTCCGGGACCGGAACCGGTTCCTCGGGGATCCGTCCTTCCCCGGGGTCCGCGAGGGGTATTTCACCGACCCTTCGCGCCTGAAGCGGATCGCGGCGACGATCGACCCACACCGTGCAACCCCCTCCGATCGGCTCGGAAGTTTCGAGGTCGAGCGCGCGTCCACCACGCACTTCTCCGTGGTCGACGCGGCGGGCGGAGCGGTCGCAGTGACGACGACGTTGAACGACTCGTTCGGAAACGCTCGGGTGGCGCCGGGGCTCGGCTTCCTGCTGAACAACGAGATGGACGACTTCGCGACCGCGCCGGGGAAGCCGAACACGTATGGCCTGGTCCAGGGCGAGGTCAACGCGGTCGCCGCGGGGAAGCGAATGCTGTCGGCGATGTGTCCTTCGATCGCGGTTCTCGGGAATCGCAATGCCTTCGTCTGGGGCGCAACGGGCGGATCGACGATTCCGACGACGAACTTCCAGGTTCTGCTCGGCATTCTCCTGCGCGGCGAGACGCTCGAAGCGGCGGTCGCGGCGCCCCGCTTTCACCAGCAGGACTTCCCCGACAAGATCCAGATCGAGCGCAAACGGTTCGACGCCGGCTGGATCGAAGCGCTCCGCCGAATCGGGCACACGGTCGAAGAGCGCGAGCCCGACAAAGGTCCGATGGGTCGCGTCCACGCGATCGCGTGCGGGCCGGATGGCACCCTGACTGCCGTGGCCGATCCGCGTTCCGGAGGAGTCGGGCTGGTCGTCTCGGAGTCGCGTTGACGGAGCTTCTCGTCCCGGTCTACCGCGAAGGTCCGCTGCTCCGGCTTCTCGACCAGAGACTGCTCCCCTCGCGCGAGATCTGGCTGACGTTCGACAGAACTTCGGAGGTGGCTCTCGCGATCCGGGAGATGGCCGTGCGCGGAGCGCCTTCGATCGGAGTGGCCGCCGCTTACGGAGCGGCTTTCTCGATGAGAAGCGGCCAGACGACGACGGTGCAGGAGCGCTTCGAGACCGCGCGCAACGTTCTCGCGGCGACGCGGCCGACCGCGGTCAACCTCTTCGGCGCGCTCGACCGGATGGAGCACCGCTTCCGGGAGGTCGAATCCGAACCGCCGGAACGGATCGAGTCGGCGCTCCTCGCCGAGGCCGATGTGATCGCCGCCGAGGCTCTCGAGTCGTCGCGGCGCCTCGGGCGTCATGGAGCCGAGCTTCTCCCGGGCGGCTCGACGGTGCTCACCCATTGCAACGCGGGCGCGCTCGCCACCGGCGGTTACGGAAGCGCGCTCGGGATCATCCGGGCCGCGGTCGAATCGGGGAAAGCGGTCCGGGTGCTCGCGCCCGAGACCCGTCCCTTCCTCCAGGGATCCCGCCTGACCGCGTGGGAGCTCACGCGCGAAGGAATCCCGGTCGAAGTCATCACGGACGGGATGAGTGGCCACTACCTCTCGCGGGGGGAGGTCGCCGCCGTCGTCGTCGGCGCCGACCGGATCGCCGCGAACGGCGACACGGCCAACAAGATCGGGACGTATACGCACGCCGTCCTCGCGAAGGAGAACGGGGTTCCGTTCTACGTCGCGGCGCCCACGAGCACGATCGACCTGGTCTGTCCCGACGGATCCCGGATCCCGATCGAAGAGCGCTCGGTTGGCGAGGTGCTCTCCTTCGCGGGCCAGGCGATTGCCCCCGCCGGAGTCGGCGCGAGACATCCCGCTTTCGACGTGACGCCGGCGCGCTACATCGGCGCGATCGTCACCGAGGAGGGAATCTGCCGGCCGCCGTACGAGAGCTCGCTTGCGGAGGCCGTAGCCCGCGCGGCGGAGCGCCGGCGGTCCGTGGCCGCCCGGCCCTGATCTCTTTCGCTCCGCATCTGGCTATAATGGCGTCATGAAGAACGCCAGAATTTCCGAGCTGCGAGACAAGCTCTCCGAGTACCTGGCCCAGGTCCGCAAAGGCGAGACTGTGATCGTGTACGACCGGGATACTCCGATCGCGCGCATCGACCCGATCGCGCCGGCTGCGGGTGACGTCCCGGAATTCGTGCTGGAAGCCTATCGACGAGGAATCGCGACGCCGCCAAAGATCCGGGATGGAAAGCGAATTCCGCCTCCGATGAAGGTCAAGGAGCCGCTCGGCTTGCTCGAGGCGCTCCTGGAAGAACGTCGCTCGGGCCGATGAAGTTCTGGGACTCGTCGGCGGTCCTACCGCTGCTGTTGGACGAAGGTCGCTCGAGCGATGTCCTCGATCTGTATGACCTCGATCCGCAACAGACCGTCTGGTGTCTGACCGAAGTCGAGGTCGCGTCGGCAATTGCCAGAAAGGTTCGCGACGGGATGATTCCCGTTCGCGAGAACGCTGCTCGATCGCAGCTTGGGATCTTGAGCGCGCGCTGGGAAGAAGTGACTTCCCTGCAGGCGGTACGGGCGCGAGCCTTGAGACTTCTCAGCACCCATTCACTCCGAGCTGGTGATGCTCTCCAGCTCGCGGCGGCCCTCGTCTTCTGTGACGAGCGGACGGAAAGCCTTCCGTTTGTCTGTCTCGATGATCGTCTCGCCGACGCCGCGCGCAAAGAGCGGTTTCCCGTGGTCCCGTAGGAGATTTCCATGCGGGTCCTCGGCATCGAAACCTCCTGCGACGAAACCTCGGTCGCCGTCGTCGACGGCGACGGCCGCGTGCTCTCGAACGTCGTCTCCTCGCAGCTCGCGGCGCACGCACCTTACGGCGGCGTCGTTCCGGAGATCGCGGCCCGCGCGCACCTGGAGAACCTTCCCGTCACCTTCGAGCGGGCGCTCGCCCAAGCCCACACCACGGTCCCGGAGATCGACCTCGTCGCCGCGACCGCGGGACCCGGCTTGATCGGCGCGCTCCTCGTCGGCCTCTCGGCGGCAAAGGCGCTCGCCTTCGCGCGCGGCGTCCCGCTCGTTCCCGTCAACCATCTCGAAGGCCACCTCTTCTCCGCGTTTCTCCGCGCGCAGGGCGAGGCGGCCCTCCCCGTGGACTTCCCGTTTCACGGACTGGTCGTCTCCGGCGGCCACGCCGAGCTCGTGCGGGTCGAACCGGACGGGATCATCCCGATCGCGCGGACCCGGGACGACGCGCCCGGCGAAGCGTTCGACAAAGTGGCGCGCCGCGCGGGCCTGGGCTATCCGGGCGGACCCGTCGTCGACCGGATCGCCGCCCGCGGCGCAGGCGGCCGGTACCCTCTTCCGGTGGGCCGCGCCGGCGACGGGTCGAACGACTTCTCCTTTTCCGGATTGAAGACCGCGATGCTCCGGGAGTTTCAGAAGCGCGGCATCACCGGGGAGCCGCTCGATCCCGAGTCCTTGCCGCCGGACGTCGTCGACCTCCTGGCGTCGTTTCAGCGGGCCATCGTCGTCGCGCTCCTCGACCGGGTCGAGACCGTGCACCGATCCGCGGGAATCCGAACGCTGGCGCTCTCCGGCGGAGTCGCCGCAAACTCGGAGCTGAGGCGCACGCTCTCGGGATGGGGGGACGCGAGCCGCGTGCGCGTGCTCCTGCCCGAGCACGATTTCACGACCGACAATGCCGCGATGATCGCTTTCGCCGGCCTGTTGCATTACCGGAAGAACGGCGCGCCGGAGCCGGCCTTCGCGGTGGCAAGATCCCGGTGGCCGTTAGGAACTTCTTGATCGACCGACTCCTCGTCCGCAACTTCTCGATCGTGGCTCACATCGACCACGGGAAGACCACGCTTTCCGACCGGATACTCCAGCGGTGCGGAGCGGTCGCCGATCGCGAGATGCACGAGCAAATGCTGGACGATATGGAGCTCGAGCAGGAGCGCGGGATCACGATCAAGGCGCGGGCGGTGACGCTGCGCTACCGGGCCCGGGACGGCGAAGAGTACGTTCTGAACCTGATCGACACGCCCGGCCACGTCGACTTCTCCTACGAGGTCTCGCGCTCGCTCGCGGCCTGTGAAGGCGCGGTCTTGGTCGTCGACGCGACGCAGGGGGTCGAGGCGCAGACGCTCGCCAACGCGTATCTCGCGATTCACAACAACCTGACGATCGTGCCGGTCATCAACAAGATCGACTTACCGTCGGCCGAGCCGGAAAAAGTCCGTGAACAGATCGAGCAGGTCGTCGGCATCCCCGCGGACGACGCGGTCCTGACCTCCGCGAAGCAGGGAATCGGCATCGAGGAGCTGCTCGAGCGAATCGTGCGGGACATCCCGCCGCCGTCGGGCGATCCCTCGGCGCCGCTGAAGGCCCTCCTCTTCGATTCGTGGTACGACCCGTATCGCGGCGTCACCTCGCTCGTCCGGATCGTCGAAGGCACGCTCCGTCCCAAGAAGAAGATCCGCGCGATGGGAACCGGCCTCGAGTCCGAGGTGGAGGAGGTCGGAATCTTCACCCCGGCGCGCCAGTCGGTACCGGAGCTGTCGGTGGGTGAAGTCGGCTTTCTCTGGGCGAACGTCAAGGACCTGCACTCGACGCGCATCGGCGACACGATTACTGAGCTCGATCGCCCGACCGCGGAACCGCTGCCCGGTTTCGCGGAGGCGAAGCCGATGGTCTTTGCGGGGCTCTTCCCGACGGAGGCAGACGACTACGCGAACCTCCGCGACGCGATGGAGAAACTCCGTCTGAACGATGCCTCTTTCACGTTTGTGCCGGAGAACTCGACAGCCCTCGGCTTCGGATTCCGCTGCGGGTTCCTGGGATTGCTCCACATGGAAATCGTCCAGGAGCGTCTCGAGCGCGAGTTCGACCTCGCGCTCATCACGACCGCGCCGGGCGTCAACTACCGGGTGACGACGACGAAGGGCGAAATCCTCGACATCGTCAACCCGAACCACCTGCCCTCACCCACTCAGATCGAGCGGATCGAGGAGCCTTACATCGCCGCGACGATCATCACCCGGGACGACTTCCTCGGCGGCTTGCTCAAGCTCTGCGAGGAACGGCGCGGAGTGCAGAAATCGCTCGAATATCTCTCCTCCAACCGGGTCGTGTTGAGCTACGAGTTCCCCTTGAACGAGGTCGTGCTCGACTTCTACGACAAGCTGAAGAGCATCTCGAGGGGCTACGCGTCGTTCGATTACGAATTCGACGGATATCGGGAAGGCGACCTCGTCAAGCTCGACATCCTGGTCAACGGCGAGCCGGTCGATGCCCTGTCACTGATCGTCCACCGGGAAGAATCCGCCCCCAAAGGGAGGTTGCTCGCCGCGAAGATGAAAGAGATCATCCCCCGCCAGATGTTCGAAGTGGCAATCCAGGCGGCGATCGGGTCGAAGATCATCGCCCGGGAGACGGTCCCGGCGATGCGAAAGAACGTTCTCGCGAAGTGCTACGGCGGCGACATCACCCGGAAGAGAAAGCTCCTCGAGAAACAGAAGGAGGGCAAGAAGCGGATGAAAAGGGTGGGACGGGTCGACATCCCGCAGGACGCCTTCCTCGCGGTCCTGAAGGTCGAATGAGCCCGGGCGAGGCCGTCGCGGAACGGGAGGAGGAGCCCGCGGCCGGCCCGGCGAAACACTCCGCGGCCCGCGAGTGGTACGAGTCCCTGCTCGTCGCCGGAATCTTCGTTCTCTTCGTGAGGACGTTCGTGGTCCAGACCTACCAGGTCCCGACCGGCTCGATGGAGAAGACGATCCTCGTCGGCGACCACTTGCTCGTCAACAAGTTCGCCTACGCCCCCCGGCTGGCCGGGTGGTCAAAGCTCTTCCCCTATCGCGACGTTCACCGCGGCGACATCATCGTTTTCAAGAAACCGGGGGACGACGTCAACCCCGGCAACGTCCTCGTCAAGCGCGCGGTCGCGGGCCCCGGCCAGACCGTGCTCGTGCGCGACAAGGCCCTCTTCGTCGACGGAAAGGCGGCGGACGGAGGGGGCGTCCAGCACACCGATCCCGAGGTCTACCCGAACGATCCCGCGATCCCGGACATGGCGCGGCGCCGCGATCAATTCGGATCGTTCACCGTGCCCCCGAACTCCTGGTTCGGGATGGGCGACAACCGCGACAACTCCCTCGACAGCCGGTACTGGGGGCCCATCCCGCGTGAAAACATTTTCGGCCGGCCGACGATCCTCTACTGGTCTTACGAGGCCGAGCCGAACTCGCACGTCTGGCACGGGCCGGCGGCGAAGATCCGTCAGCTTGCGGACGTGGCGCTCCACTTCTTTTCGCGGACGCGATGGAACCGGATGTTCCGACTCGTGCGCTGACGCCCGAGATCGCTCCCGAGACTCCCGTGGCCGCAGAGGCGGGATCGTCTCCGGAATCGACCGGCGCCGAGCCCGCCGGCGAAACCGTCCAACGCGCGCGGTCGCGTCCCCGTGAGTACGCCGAGGCGATCCTGGTGGCGATCATCTTCGCGCTCTTCGCCCGGACGTTCCTCTTCCAGGCCTTCCAGGTGCCGACTGCGTCCATGGAGAAGAACATCTTGGTCGGCGACCATCTCATCGTGAACAAGTTCATCTTCGCCCCGCATCGCGACGGGTTTCTTCCCCGGCTCCTCCCCTACCGGCCGGTCCGGCGCGGCGACGTCCTCGTTTTCAAGTTTCCGGAAGATCCCCGGCGCGATTTCATAAAGAGAACCGTCGCGCTGCCCGGTGAAACGGTGGAGATCCGCGACAAGGCCATCTTCGTCGAGGGCAGGCGGCTGGAAGAGCCGCAGGTCTACTACTCCGATGACCGCGTCTGGCCGGACGACCCCCATCTCCCCGACTCCTATCGCCGGCGCGACCAGTCCCATCCGTTTACCGTTCCGCCCGGATCCTTCTTTGCGCTCGGCGACAACCGGGACAACTCGTATGACAGCCGCTTCTGGGGGGCCGTGCCGGCGGCAAACCTCAAAGGACGCGCCATGTTCGTCTACTGGTCGTTCCCGCTCGAGCCGTCCTCGCAACGTTCGATTCGCGAGCTCGTCTCGATCGCCCTGAACTTCTTTCGCAAGACGCGGTGGGAGCGCACGCTCTCCCCGGTGCGATGAGGGAACTCTTACTGTAAGATTTCCCTCAAACACCATGAGGACGGGAATGAGGCGGAGACGCGGGATCACCGGCGCGGGCAACCTCGGGTGCCTGATGTGGCTCGTCGTGCTGGTTCTCGTCGGCCACGTGCTCTGGAAGGTGGTCCCGGTCAAGATTCGCGCGTCGACGTTCTACGACACGATGCAGGAACAGGCCTCGTTCGGCTCGATCAAGAGCGAACAGCAGATCCAGTTCGAGATCCTTCGGCGGGCCCAGGAACTGCAGATCCCGGTGACCAAGGACAACTTGAAGGTCACGCGCACGCGCAATTCGGTCGTCGTCGAAGCGCATTACCAGATCCCGATCGACTTCTTCGGCGGAGTCTACCGATACGTCTGGAAGTTCGACCCCGTAGTCGAGCGTCCGACCTTCGCCGTCTGACGCAAGCGGGACGGTCCGTCTCGGTCACCGTCCCTCCGGTCGACTTCGGGAATAAGCCTCGCAGCCGCAGGCGTTCGGCCGATCGAGGAGGAACGATTTTCCATGCGACTCTTTCGGCCGATCCTGGTTCTCGCCGCCCTTTGCGCCGTCTCCACCGTCGCCATCGCGGGGACTCCCGCGATCGGCGCCGCCGCCCCGGACTTTCAGCTGATGACGATCGACGGAAAGTCGTTTTCCCTTTCGTCGGAGGCGAAGTCCCACAAGGCGGTCGTCGTGATGTTCATTTCGACCCAGTGCCCGTACTCGAACGCTTACAACGACCGGATGCGCGACATGGCCGCCGCCTACGCGTCGAAGGGAGTGCTGTTCGCCGGCATCAACAGCAACCGGACGGAGGACGCGACGACGGCGATCTCGCACGCGAAGGCTCACGGCCACGCGTTCCCGATCATGAAAGACCCGGGAAACAAGGTCGCCGACCTCTACGACGCCCAGCACACTCCCACCGTTTACGTCGTCGACTCGCAGGGGAAGGTGCGCTACGAGGGTCGGATCGACGAGAACTACGAGGACCCCGCGGGCGTGACCTCCCCGGACCTGAAGAACGCTCTGGATTCCCTGCTGGCCGGCAAGCCCGTCGCGAAGACGGTGACGAAGGCGTTCGGCTGCTCGATCAAGAGAGTCTGACACCGGTTCGGAGTTCGAGGCTCGAGGTTTCAACGTGAGAATCGAGGCGGGGAGGGCGATGATCGCCCTCCTTTTCGCTTTCGGCGGTGCATCGCTCGCGGGCGAAGCTCCCGCCCGGCTCGCCGGGGAGATCGACGCCGCCGGGCTCCGCGAAGCGATTGCGCGGGAGAAGGGTCACGTCGTCCTGGTCAACTTCTGGGCGACATGGTGCGTCCCGTGCCGGGAGGAGTTTCCGAGTCTCTCGCGACTCCAGGAACGGAATCGCAGCGCCGGTCTGCGGGTCGTCGGCGTCTCCACCGATTTCGAGAAGCAGAGGGCGGCTGTCGAGAAATTCCTCGCCGAGCGGCGCCCCCCGTTCCCGAACTATCACCGCAAAAAAGGGGGAGACGACCAGGACTTCATCGACGCCGTCGACTCCCGGTGGGGCGGCGAGCTTCCGTTCTCGGTCCTCTATGACCGGTCGGGGAGAAAGGTCCGCGCCTTTTCCGGCAAGCTGCCGATCGCCGCGGCCGAGCGCGAGATTCGAAAGCTGCTCGCGAACCCCTAGCGCGCTCGAGGTCTCCGCCCGACCCGCGCGTCGATTCCCCAGACACGGCCCGCGTCGGCCAGGAAGAGGAGCCAGAGCAGGAGGAGCGCGAACTTCGTCGGGAGACCCGCGGTGACCCACTCCGTCCAGCCTCCCTTCCGGACGTCTGTCTGCCCGAGAAGAAGGATGACCATCAGGAGGATGCCGCCGACCGCGGCCGCGCGGGCCAGGAATCCGAGAATGAGCGCCACGCCCAGGGCGAGCTCCGCCAGCGCGAAGAACCACCCGAACCCGGTCGCGTTCGGGATCACGACGGACTTCAGGAATCCGCTCCAGAACGGCCAGGCCTTGCCGGCCGCCATCTCGCGCGCCGACTGGACGAACCCTCCCTGAACGAAATCCCCGGTGATCTTCGAGAACCCTTCCGCGAAAAAGATCACTCCGGTCACGATTCGAACTATCGCGACCGAGTACGCCGTCCGGGTCGAAGCCATGCGGAGAGTTTAACTTCCCGGCGCTGGACCGGGAATTGCTTCCCGGTGCGTGACGGTTTGGTCTGGCGCGGGCCCGTCGCCCGGAATAGGAGAAAAGGTCCCATGAAGAAAGCTCGTTTCCTTCGCCCATCGACGGTCGTGACCTTTCTCACAGCCGCGGCGTCGCTCTCCGGCTCGTTCGTCTCGGCCGCTCCGACGCACGTCGTTCGCCGGGGAGCCGCCGTGCGGACCGCTGCAGCCTCCGCCTCCGCCGTCTCCTATTCCGTCGAGGTCCCGGTCGTCACCCGCGTGGTGGGAACGGCGCTCTTCCGGACCGCGCTCGACGTCTCGAACAACACCGCGAGCGGGACGGCGGCGAGCCCGGTCCTCGCGCGGTTCCAGTACTCGTACAACCGGATCAACTCCGACGGCACGACGAGCTTCTTCCGCACGCCGGTCCAGACCATCAACCTGCTCGCGTTCGACAATTTCCATACCGATGATTTCGTCGCATACCTGGGTACGCTGCCGGGCGCGCTCCAGCCCGGCGCCGATCAGAGCTCCTTCGGGACGCTTCTCGTGACGTTCGAGAACCTGCCCTCCAGCCTGGGGTGGGAGGGAACGGTTTTCGCGCGAACCTACAGCCCGAATCCGACGGGCGCGGGGACGGTTGCGATCGCATATCCGGCCTCGCTCTTCTTCGAATCGGCGAACGCGACGCTCGTCGCCACGATCCGTGACACGCAGACCGCCTCCTCGGTGGCCGGCCGGCTTCGGACGAACATCGGCGTCCGGAACACGGATATCCGGGGAACCAACCAGAACGTGACCGTCCAGCTCGCGTTCTACGACGTGACGCCGGGGAACACCACGAACGGACAACGTGTCGGAAGCGTGCTGACGCTGCCTAACCTGCAGCCGGGAGAGGTGCGGCAGATCAACAACGTCCGTGCCGCTGCCGCGATCCCGGACAACGTGACCGGCATGCTCGCGTTCGCCGACGTCGTCGGCGCGACCGCTTCCACTCCGACCATCGAGGGCTACGTGAACATCCTCGACGGCGACACGCAGGACGGCGCGTTCTTCGAGATGAAGTGCGCCGACACGGACGGTTGTGGGAACTGAAGAAGCGGCAAAGCCGCTTCTTCATCCAGAGCGAAGCGAGGGATCTCTTGAAGTCCAGGATTCCTCCGCCCTCCGGGCCTCGGACTGACGGCGAAAGAAGCTAGATCCGGTTCAAGCCCGCCGCGCCGATGTCGCGCCGAAAGTACTTGCCCTCGAACTGGATCTTTTCCGCCGCCTCGTAAGCGCGGCCGACGGCGTCGGTGAGCGACGGCGCGGTCGCGGTCGCGACCATGACCCGTCCTCCTCCCGTCAGCAGGCAGTCGCCGTCCTGCTGCGTATTCCCGTGAAAGATCTCGACGCCTGGAACTCTCGCCGCGTCGGTCAATCCGGAAATCACTTTCCCGGTAACCGTGACTCCCGGATATCCGGCCGCGCAGAGAACGACCCCGGCACAGACTTCCGCTTTCACCTCGAGCGGCGAAAAACGCTCGAGCTCGCCGTGTGAGAGCGCGGCGGAGAGCACTGCCGCCATGTCGGTTGCGACCCGCGGCAGGATCACTTCGGTCTCCGGATCGCCGAAGCGCGCGTTGAATTCGAGGACCTTCGGCCCTAGGTCGGTCACCATCAAACCGGCGTAGAGCACGCCGCGGAACGGCCGTCCTTCCTCGGCGAGTCCGCGCAAAGTCGGCCAGATGATCTCGCGCAGCACCCGGGAAGATCCTTCGGCGTCGAGCACCCCGGCGGGTGAGTGGCCCCCCATCCCTCCGGTGTTGGGTCCGCGATCGGCCTCGTAGAGCTTTTTGTAGTCGCGGGCGGTCGGCAACGGCACGGCCACCTCCCCGTCGCAGATCGCAAGGAAGGACGCCTCGTGGCCGTGGAGAAACTCCTCGACTAAGACCCGGTCGCCGGCAGCGCCGAAGACGCGTTCTTCGAAGAAGAGTCCGAGAGCCCTCTCCATCTCGTGAGAAGACTCGACGGTCAGGACGCCTTTGCCTCCCGCCAGGCCGTCGGCCTTCAGGACAGCGGGATAGCCCACCCGATCGACGGCCGCACGCGCTTCGTCGGCGGAGCTGCACACGGCGGCCGCCGCCGTCGGAATCCCGTGCCGTCCGAAGAACTCTTTTGCGAAAGCCTTCGAGGACTCGATCTGCGCGGCCAGCCGACTCGGCCCAAAGATCGGCAGCTCGCGCTTCGCGAACAGGTCGGCGATCCCGAGCGACAGGGGGACCTCGGGTCCGACGACGGTCAGGTCGATCCGCAGCTTCTCGGCGAATTCCGCGAGCTCGACGATCTCCCCGGAAGAGACTGGAAGGCAGTCGGCGACCTCGGCAATGCCGGGGTTGCCGGGGGCGCAGTAGATCTCCTCGGCGCCGGAGCTCTTCGCGAGCGACCAGCAGAGAGCATGCTCGCGAGCGCCCCCGCCGATGACGAGGATTTTCACTGGCCGGCATTCTAGTCTGCGCTGCCCCGGCGTTTCCGGCGGCGGGGGGTATCGCGGTCTCGCGGGGAACGATCCCCTCGACCGTTCGCGGGGACGACTTCGAACCGGTCATAGCGCCCCACGAATCCGATGAGGGTCTCGAGAGATCCATAGGGCGCGAGTACGTATCCGAAGCGACCGCGCTCGCTCGCGACGACGGTCCCGCCTTCGAGCGCCCGCGCCTCGAACGCGATTTTCCGTCCCTGCCACGAGCGGCTGCCGTGGTTGGTGACGCGGATCCGGCAGAGGGTCACGGTGTCGCTCGACGTCTGGTGATCTCTCTCGATCGAGAGCGTGAGCTCCTGCCACCGGACCGCGGACTCGGATGCCGAGAGCGCGAGAAGAAGAAGGAAGAGCGTATTCATCCCGGTTTTCTCCTTTCGGAGGCCGGAGACCGCCGCTCGATGAGGGCGAAGGGAGGGTACTGCCCGAAAAGCGTCGGGGGAAGTTGTCGGGATATTTGACACCTCCGCAGAGCAGGTCTACTGTCTTCCGCGTTCCATGAAGAAAGACTTTCGAAAGGCGATCGCCGAGGACGTTCTGCTCGCCGACGGGGCGATGGGGACGCTCCTCGTCTCCCGCGGGGCGTCGCCGGATCAGGCCAAGTCGCCGCTGAACGTCTCCGACCCGGAAGCGGTGCGCGACGTTCACGAGGACTACTGCGACGCGGGCGCACGCATCGTCACGACGAACACGTGGGACGCCAACCGCGTGAAGCTGACCGCCCACGAGTGGGCCGACTCGCTCGAGAAGATCAACCGCGAAGGGGTCCGGCTGGCGCGCGAAGCGGCCGCGGGAGAGATGGTCTTCGTCGCCGGTTCGATCGGCCCGCTCGGCGCGCTCGTCAGGCCTTACGGCACGCTGACGATGACCCAGGTGCGCGAGATCTTCCAGGAACAGGCCCGGGTCCTGCTCGAGGCCGACGTCGATCTCCTGCTCCTCGAGACCTTCGGCAGCCTTCTCGAAGCGGTCGAGGCCGTGCGCGCGGTCCGGGATTTGTCCGACCACGTCCCGATCCTCGCCGGGATGACGTTCCTCGCCGACGGCCGGACGGCGTTCGGCGAGAGCGCGGCGAACGCGCTCTCGACCCTGGCGATGGCTGGCGCGGACGTCGTCGGCATGAACTGCACGCTCGGGCCACAGGAATCCCACGACGTCTTTTCCCGGCTGCCCGCCACGATCTCCGCTCCGCTCTCGGTGATGCCGAACGCCGGCTACCCGACGATCGTCCATGGGCGCAACGTGTACCTGTCTTCTCCCGACTACCTGCGCGAGTACGCCGAGGCCTTCGTCGAATCGGGAGCGACCGTCATCGGAGGATGTTGCGGAACGACCCCCGAGCACATCCGTGCAATGGCGAGAGTCGTGTCCGGGAAGAAGCGCGCCGCAGCGACCGGCCGGACGTCGGTCGTGATCGAGGGGCCACCGCCGAAGATCGGCCACCCCGCGATCGAGACGTCGCGCTTCAAGCGCCGTCTCGCCGACCGCAACGCCTTCGTCGTGACCGCGGAGATCGAACCTCCGCGCGGCGTCGACCTGTCCGCCGCGATCGAGGGAGCGCGGCTCCTGAAGGGAAACGGCGCGGACGCCGCCAACGTCACCGACAACCCGATGGCGCGGCTGCGGATGTCGTCCATTGCGGTGGCCGCTCTCATCCAGCGAGAGGTCGGCCTCGATGCGGTGGTCCAGATCACGACCCGTGACCGCAACGTGCTCGGTCTCCAGTCGGACCTGCTCGGCGCCGCGGGACTCGGCCTGAAGGCGCTCCTCTGTCTCGGCGGCGATCCGCTGAAAATCGGGGACTATCCGCAGGGCAAGCAGGTGTCGGAGGTCGACGTCCTCGGGCTCCTGCGCATGGCGCGCGGGTTGAACTCCGGCGCGGATCTCGCCGGCAACTCGATCGGCTCCGCCACGCAGTTCGCGATCGGGTGCGCGGCGAACCCCGCGGCGTCCGATCTGGAAGTGGAGCTTTCGAAGCTGCGCGCGAAGATCGAAGCCGGCGCGAGCTTCGCCCAGACGCAACCGGTCTACGACGTCCGGTCGCTCGAACGATTCCTCGCCTGCGACGAGGCGCAGGCCATTCCCGTCCTGATCGGTCTTATTCCACTCCGGTCGCTCAAACAGACGATGTTCTTCGCGAACGAGGTTCCGGGAATCGTGGTGCCGGAAACCATCCAGGAGCGCATGCGCCGGGCGGCGGAGAAAGGAGCCGAGCACGAAAAAGCCGAGGGGTTGGCGATCGCGCGGGAGCTCGCCGTCGCAATTCACCTGGTCGCGCGGGGCGTGCACGTGATGCCGATGGGCAAATACAAGCTCGCGGCGGAGATCCTGGAAGCCATGCCGCTCCCGCAGGGCTCCGGCCTCCGCTCCCAGGCCTCGGGGGCGTAAAACCCCCGCGAGCTCGGCGGAATGAACCTCCCGTGATTCCCGTTTCCGTCGCCGGCAGAGAGCCCTTCTTTTGATTTCATAGAATTCGAAGCGTTCCGGCGGCAGGACGTTGGCCGCTCCGCCGGGCTGGAGGACGAGATGAGAAAGACGATCCGCGCTCTCGCCGCGGTCGCGGCGTTCGGCATTGCTTCGTTCACTCTCGCCGGAGCACAGGCCCGGCTGAAGGGCAAGGTCACGGACACATCGGGGAACCCCATCGATGGCGCCATCATCACAGTGACGACCCCCAACCTCCGTCTCTTCAAGGTGACTTTGAAGAGCGACAAGAAGGGGGAGTACGGAACGATCCTGAACGACGCGACGATGCCGTACCACCTGAAGTTCGAGAAAGACGGCTTCGTCCCCATGGAGGCCGACAAGAAGGTGCCCGTCGGCGACGTCGGCGTCGTGGACGCGAAGCTCCAGTCGACCACTCAGACGGCCTCGCATGCCGCGGCTGCCGCACCCGCCGCTCCCTCGCCGAACGATCAGGCGGCGGTGATGTTCAACGAGGGTGTGGACCTCTTGCACGCGGGCAACAAGCCGGCGGCGGAGGCGAAGTTCTTAGAAGCGGTCCAGAAAAACCCGGACCTGCCGCAGGGCTGGCAGGCCCTGACCTCGCTCGCCTATGAGAAGAAGAATTGGGCGAAAACGCTCGAATACGGCCAGAAAGCGGTCGAGCTCGACCCCTCCCTGACGCAGATCTACGGCCTTCTGGCGAACGCCGCCCAGCAGTCGGGCGACAAGAAGGCAGCGGCGGAGTGGCAGGCGAAGTTCGAAAGCGCGAATCCGGATACGCCGGAGAGCCTCTACAACAAGGGGGTCGAGGCCTACAACCAGAAGAAGATCAGGGACGCGGAGACGCTCCTGCAAAAAGCGGTCGAGGCGAAGCCGGACTTCGCGCTGGCGCATTTCTGGCTCGGGATGGTCTCGTTCAACCTGAACAAGAAGGCGGCGGCGCGGGAGCACCTGGAGAAGTACCTGTCGCTCGACCCGAACGGCTCCGAAGCAGCCACCGCAAAAGAGATATTGCCGCTCGTGAAGTAGAACAAGCTGTCATTCCGAGGAGCGAAGCGACGAGGAATCCCTTGATTTCAAGGGATCCCTCGCTGCGCTCGGGATGACGCGCTCGCTCGGCTACGCCGAGGAGCGCATCAGATCGGGACGCGATCGCGTACGCGCCGCTGCCGACGACCGTCGGGCGCCGGGGCGGAAGACGGGTGCCGCGGGTTCAACAGGCGGTGCACCCATCGCAGGAGCCCGTCGAAGAAGTCCTCCCGGCGTGGCGCCTGCCGCGAATCGTTGGTCGTGATTTCCACGTCGCTCATCGCGGAGCAAGCCCGACGCCAGACGGGTCCTGCGCGCTAACGCGAACTGCCGATGGAAGTTGCGGTCGAGCGCGGCGGACCCCATGACCACGAGGGGCTGCATGCACCCGGCTCGGTGCGACATTTTCTGCCACAATCGGCGCCGTGGGCCGCAAGGGCGCCTTCAAGGATCGGCCGCTCTGGCGTCGTCTCCAGACGATCCACCATCAGATCAAGGAACGGCGGTATCCGAACGCGACCGGGCTCGCGAAGGCCCTCGACGTCTCCACCAAGACGGTGCAGCGCGACCTCGACTACCTCCGAAACGAGCTGGCGGCGCCGATCGAGTTCGATCGCGACAACAACGGCTACCTCTACTCGCGCGGCGACTACGTGCTTCCCTTTCTGCCGGTCGACGGCCGGGATCTCTTTTCGATCGGCGTTGCGGCGCAGGTCCTCTCGCTCTTCGGAGGGACTCCGCTCGGACGGGATCTCAAAAGCTGCTACCAGCGCCTCGCGGAGTTGATGCCGCCGGCGGTCCGGGTGAGGCCGGAAGTCGTCATGGAAAAGCTCGCCCTACGCGCCGCGGCGTTTCGCCCGGTGAAGGAGGGGACCTGGCAGGCCGTATCGGAATCGCTGCAGAGAGGGGTCGCGCTCGCGCTTCGCTACCATCGGCCGGGAGAGCCGCCCGGTGAAGAGCGCATCGTGAAACCGTATTCGCTCGTCGTCTTCGGACGAGACTGGATGGTGCTCGCTCTCGACGAAACCGACGATCGCGTGAAGAACTTCTACCTGGCGCGGATCGAGAACGCGCGACCGACCGAACGGCGCTACGCGATTCCGAGGGACTTCGATCCCGAGAAGTTCTTTCGGAATACGTTCGGTATCTTCGTGGGGGGCGGAAAACCTTTCCGGTTCCGCGTTCGTTTCTCCAGGGAGATCTCCGAGGAGGTGCGGGAACTGCAGTTCCACCCGAAGCAGAAGATCGAGAGAGGCCCCGACGGAGAGGCCGTTCTCGAGCTCCCGGCCGAGTCTCTGATGGAGGCGAGACGATTCGTCCTGGGGTATGGGCGGGATGCCGTGGCGGTCTCGCCGACTGAGCTGGTCGAAGATTTGAGGAAGGAAACTGCGATTCTCCACCGCGCTTACGAACGAGGTCGCAAATCCGATGTTCCGAATCCCTGAATCGACTCTGATCGTTCTCGCGTTCCTGACGACCGCATGCGGATCGACCGGACTCACGCCGGCGGCCTATCCGGATTCCGCCGTTCCCTGCCCCGCCGGGTTCGGCGCCTGGAAGCTCGAGGTCCTCGACCGGCGCATGCGGCGAGAGGGCAGCGAAGGAGTCCAGTCCCTCGTCTCGGAATCCATTCGGAGATCCTTCCCCGGCTGTCAATGGAACTCCATTGCGAGCGAGAAGGCGGCTCGGGTCGTCATCGAGATCCACCGGTTCGTCTCGACCCAGGAAGGAAATAGCTGGGAGGCCGCAGCCGACTGGTCCGTGGTCGTGACAGATCCCGCCGGGCGGACGCTGTCCGAGTTCGAGGCCAACGAAGAGGTCTCGCGGCCGAACTACCGCGGCTCGAACAACGCGAAGGAGTCTCTGCACGAGGCGTTCGACCGCGCGATGCGCAAGACCCTGGCGGGGTTGCGCGCCGTCTCCTCCGGAGGGGCAGCGTGTCTCCCCGGGAGGACGCCGGCGCCCCGCTCCACGTCCGCCGACGGGGACACTGTCTCATCATCCGCCTGGATCTGAATGACTTGCGATTCCGATACTTTGACGGGATTCCTCGCGGGTGTGGAACGCTTCTCGCACCTGCAAACGGTGGAGGTTTTATGAAATCGACATCCCGATTCACCACCATCGCGGCGACTCTGCTCCTGGCAGCACTTCCGCTCGTCGCCGCGACCGCAAGCCACGTCTACGACCTCTCGACGATGCTTTCCGGAACGTACGAGGGAACGACGCCCGGAAACGAGCTCCGGCTGACGATCCGCTCGGTGACGACCGATCCGAGCCACCTCTACGATCTCTTCCTCCAGGTGACGGGGAAGTATCAAGGCGACAACGTCCGGCAGCAGGGGCTCATCCGCCTTGAATCGCAGGGGAACGGCGTCTACGTCGGCTATATCCCCCACTTCGAGGTGACCATCACTTCGCTGTCGCCGGACGTCGCGAAGTTCACCGACAACGAGGCGAGCGCCGCCTGCGGCCTGGTTCTCCAGGCCAAGGGGGACGGCTTCGCAGGCGAGACCGTGGGATCCACGTGCGCGCGGGCAATCCGGGGAGCGCTCGGCAAGTGGACGATCGAGATCGAGCCCGGCACGATGCGGATCCGCAACGTGAAGTCGGGCGAAACGCTGAGGTTCAAGCGCGTTTCGAAGTAAAAAACGGGGTCAGGTCTCCACTTGCCACTTTGCGACGCAAAGTGGCAAGTGCAGGACGGCCGACTCGAACTATTCGAACAGGGTCCCGATCGTCGGGCGGGGATCGGCAGGCGGTGTCATCTTCGCCGGCGCGCCCGCGCTCTCGTCCTTCGGAAGGAACTTCCCGACGATTTCCTTGACGAATCGCGAGAAGTCTCCTTTCAAGATCCACTTGAGGACTCCCGGCTCTTCACGGGAAAGCGCCTGCAACGTTCGTCCGCGGTGGCGCCCGAAATTGATCGTCGGTTCTCCGTTGATGAGCCGGATGCGACCTTCCGGATCCATGTCCTGATCGATCCCGGCGCAAAACTGCTCGTGGAGCTCGGCAACCGAGCGGGGAAGATCCGCGTAGCGATCGAGCTGTCCCGCGATGACCCGGAGAGTCATGACGGCGTCCGCGAGCGCTCCATGGGCTCCATCGTGCTCGGCTTCGCAGTAGAAGCGCGCCGCGGCGGACAGGTTCCGGGGCTCCCGCGCAAAGAAGATCCGCTGGCCGTCGACGAGCCGCCGGTGCGTCACGTCGAAGACGATGCCGACCCGGTGGAACTCGTTGCGCAGCACCGGGAGGTCGAAGCCGGTCATGTTGTAACCCGCCAGGTCGCAGCCTTCGAGAAACGCCTGGAGCTCGGGAGCGCAATCGCCGAAACGGGGCAACCCGGCAACGTCCCGGTCGGTGATCCGGTGAACCGCGGTCGATGCGGGCGGGATGCGCATGCCCGGATCGAACCGCCTCACCCACTCTTCCCGACGGCCGTCGGGATGGACTTTGACGCAGGCGATCTCGACGATCCGGTCGAGACGAGGATTCGTCCCGGTCGTCTCGGTATCGAAGACCACGAGCGGACGGTCGAGCGAGAGTCGCTTTTCGAGCATCCGTCCCGGCATGTTAAACCAGTGGCCGACTGGGCGGGGATTCGCCCGCCGGATGGCGGCTCGCTCCACTTCCGTGGACGAAAATCCGGTCCGCCGGACGAGGGGACCGCCTCGCGCCGGAAAACCGTGTGGCGCGGCTCTTGCTTTTCTTTTGTTCATGCTAATTCCGCTCTTCCCCCGCGTCACCGGGCTCAAGCTGGAGAACGCATGGGGCCGCGGCTCCGGTGGAATGGTCCTCTGCACGGCGCGCCTCTCGCGGCCTCTCCGCCCGGAAGAGTGGGAGAGGGTCGACCGGCTCCTCCCGAGGACCAGCGCGGAAGGGAACGAAGTCGTGCACGAGTGCCGGCCCGAAGAGGTCGAGGGGTGGCACACGAAGCTGGTCGAGGCCCTCGGCGGCTCGTGGTCCTCGGGCGAGCGCCGGGCGGCGGCGGCGAGCCAGCGCCCGAGCCGCAAGCGCCGCGGCGGCCGCCGTCCCGAGCCCACGGCCTAAGTCTGCCGCCAGCGGATCAGTAGTTCTCCGAGAACAGCCAGAAGAGGGCTTCGCCGAACCGGGCGGGAAGACCGCGCCTCTTCCACATCCTCTTCGTGAACTCCTTGCTCTTCTCGAGGTCCGCCCGGATCATCGTCTCGACAATCGCGGTGAACTCCCGGTCATAGATCGCGACGTTCGCCTCCGCATTCTTCTTCATGGATCGGTTGACGAAGTTGATCGAGCCGATCGTGGTCCAGATTCCGTCCACGACCATCACCTTGTTGTGAATCATCGTCGGCTGGTACTCGTACATCTTGACGCCGCCGTCGAGCAGCTCGCCGTAGTGGAAGCGGGAGGCCATCCGAACGATCGGGATGTCGATGTGCGGTCCGGGCACGAGGACGCGGACGTCCACTCCGCGCGCGACCGCCTGGACGAGGCCGCGCCGGACCTGCCCGTCCGGAACGAAGTAGGCGTTCTCGATCCAGATGCTCTTGCGGGCGGCCTGGATGGCCATGTAATAAAGGAGCTTCGACATCGAGCTCGAGTCGCTGCGGGAAGCGCGGATCGCCTGTGCGAGCTGTTGCCCCGAGGCCGGAATGTGGGGAAACTGCTTCTCGCCGCTCAGGACCTCGCCGGTGGTATGGACCCAGTCCTCCATGAAGATGGACTGGAGCTGCGCCACCACCGGCCCTTCGACCCGGACCATCGTCTCGCGCCACTCCTTCGGGTTGCGCGCATTTCCTATCCACCGGTCGTCGATGCCGACGCCTCCCATGTAACCGATCTTGCCGTCCACGGTAAGGATCTTCCGATGCGTTCGGTCGCCGACCTTGTAGATCGAGTAGATCCGGAGCGGCTTGTACCATTTGAGCTTCACGCCTGCCTGTTCCATCTGGTCCGCGAGCTCGTGGGGGTGAGACCCCCAGTCGTCGAGGAGAAGCCGCACCTCGATTCCCTCCCGCGCTTTCGCCGCCATCGCCTGCGCGAACTCGCTCGCGATCACTCCCTTGTTGAAGATGAACATCTCCATGTTGACGCTCGCGTGCGCGGAGCGGATCGCCTCGAGCATCGAGGGGAAGAACTCGTCTCCATTTTCGAGAAGAATCGCGCGGTTTTGCGGAACCATCTCGGTTCCGAGGACGTCGAGCGACCGCCGGAACTCGGAGCTGTCGACCCCGTAGTCCGGCTGGTACGTATAGGTCGTTCGCTTGTCCGAGAAGAGTTGGGAGCAACCCGTCAGCGGAACGACCGTCAGAAGAAGAGCGAAAACCCGCGAGGCGACGGCCGCCGAACGATTGGGGCGTTTCATCCGTTGTATCTTTCCTCCGTGAGCTTTATCGCGGGCTCTGCCTTTCCGACGAACCGGAAGGCGCCGCGATAGTCGCCGCGCACCCATCCACGATGTCCGCACGCAAAAGGCGCGCCCGAAAGCCCCGAGTCTACAGAATCCCGGTCGAAACCTACCTGATCGCCCTGGCGGCCGCGTTCGCGTTCTCCGTCGCGATCTCCCTTCTCAACCGGCCGGCGGAGATCGACTACGACCTGCCGCACGCCTTCGGCGTCCATGACCCCACCTTCCTCCCATCGGTGCAGGCGACCGACGTCCCGAGCGCGGTCCGCGGCAACCGCGTTTCCGTTCTCGCGAACGGTGTCGAGATCCTGCCGGCGATGCTTTCCGCGATCGCTGCCGCGCAGAAGTCGGTGAACATGGAGGAGTACATCTTCTGGAGCGACGAGGTCGGCGCGCAATTCCGGGACGCGCTGACCGAGCGCGCGAGCCATGGAATCCCGGTTCGCCTCCTGCTGGACGGGGTCGGCTCCGCGAAGCGCCTTTCGAGAAGCGACGTCGAGATCCTGCGTCGCGCGGGCTGTCGCGTGGAGTTCTTCCGGCCGGTGCGCCCGTGGATGCTCGACGTGATCAATCGCCGCACTCATCGGCGAATCCTGGTGGTGGATGGAAAGGTCGGCTTCACCGGAGGCGTCGGGATCGCGAAGATGTGGGCAGGCAACGCCGACTCCCCGGAGCACTGGCGCGACACGCAAGTCCGGATCGAAGGGCCCGTCGTCGCGCAGATGCAGGCCGCTTTTCAGGAGAACTGGTCGGAAGTCGCGGGTGAGCTGCTGATCGGCGACAAGTACTTTCCGGCTCTTCCGGTCGCCGGAGACGTCGTGGCCACAGTCGTGTCGTCCTCTCCGCGGCCCTCGAGCTCCGCGAATCAGACCCTGTATGCCGTGGCGATTTCGGCCGCCGAGCACACGATCTCGATCTCCAACTCCTACTTCGTGCCGAATAGCGCCGCCGTCGCTCTCTTGAGCGCGGCGAGTCAGCGCGGCGTGAACGTCCGCATCCTGGTGCCCGGAGAGATCAACGACGTCCCGATGACCAAGGCGAGCGGACGCTCGAGCTTCGGCGATCTCCTCCGCGCGGGCGCGAAGATCTACGAGTATCAGCCCACGATGATGCACGCCAAGACGATGATCGTCGACGACACCTTCGCAACCGTGGCCTCGACGAACTTCGACCATCGCTCCTTCCGATACAACGACGAGATCAACCTCGCTGTCTATGACCCGGGCATTGCGCAGCGCCTGGAAAAGATGTTCGAGAGCGATCTCGAGAAGTCGCGGCCCTATACGTACGAGCAGTGGATCCACCGCCCGATGTTCAAACGCTTCACCGAATGGATCCTCCTGCCGGTCCGCTCCCAGCTCTGACGCCCGGCCGGCGATCGGCTGACACTTTCAACAAACCGCGTTACGGATTCCGCGCGCGACTGACAATCCACGTCAGTCGGAGAACCGGGCTAGCGAGATAAGCGATTGACCCAGCGTAAGTTGTTCGGACAAGCGTCGTGGCCGACCGCTTGCAATTCCGGAAAAGCGAGGATCAAAACCTCAACCTCCTCCTTTCGCTCCCCGGGCGGCCCCACCCCGACCCGGGGCCTTTTTTTTCCCCGGGCGGGCCCACCTCCCGACCCGGGACTTTTTTTCGATGCTCGAGAAAGAAGGGCTTCCGAGCTTCGTCCCATCATCCCTCTCCCCGCGGGCGGGCTGGCACGCGCGGGGACGGGAGGTTTGCTAGGTTCCCGACATGCTTGTTCTGGCAGGTGACATCGGCGGGACCAAAACGGCTCTCGCGATCACCGAGGTGCGAGCGGGCAAGGTCACTCTGCTGCGGACCCGGAGGTATCCGAGCGCAGGCTTCCCGGGCCTCGAGGAGATCGCCGAAGATTTTCTCTCGGAGGAGAGCCGCCGACCGGTGTCTGCGGCGTTCGGCGTCGCCGGGCCGGTCCTTGGCGGCCGCGCCAAAGTGACGAAGCTCCCCTGGTCGATCGACGAACGACGGCTCGCACGGCGCCTCGGGATCCCACGGGTCCGCCTGGTCAACGACTTCATCGCCGCCGCTCTCGGAATCCCCCATCTTTCGCCGCGACGCTCCGTGCTTCTCGTGCCCGGCGAGGCCGAGCCGGGCGGCCCCATCGGCGTGATCGGCGCGGGCACCGGTCTCGGCCAGGCCGTTCTGATCGAAGTCGGCGGCAACGGAATTGCCGTCGCTTCGGAAGGAGGGCATGCCGACTTCGGGCCCCGCAACGAACGGGAAGACCGGCTCCTCCGCTTCGTCCGGAAACGTTTCGGTCGTGTCGATCGCGACCGGCTCCTGTCCGGAGAAGGCCTCGGCCACATCTACGATTTCGTGAAGTTCGATCGTCGCGCGACCGACGCGCCTTCCGTCGCGCGCGCGTTTGGAAACGACGATCGGGCCGCCGTGATCAGCCGCTTCGCCCTGTGTGGCCGGGACGCTTTGTGCCGCGACGCGCTGTCGCTCTTCGTATCGATCTACGGCTCCGAGGCGGGAAACCTGGCGCTGCAGTACCGCGCGACCGGCGGCGTCTATCTCGCGGGCGGAATCGCGCCGAAGATTCTTCCCGCGCTCCGGCGCCGATCCTTCCGCCAGAGCTTTCGCGCGAAGCCTCCGATGGACGGTCTTCTCGCGCGGATTCCCGTTCGCGCAGTGCTGGAGCCGAAGCTCGGCCTCCTGGGAGCGGCGGCGACCGCCTACCGGATCGCGATCGAGACCAAGCGATGGCGGTCGAAGACGACGATCCGGCCGACCTTGCGGTAGACCCACCGCAGGCGCACGGCGCTGTCTCCATCCGGCAGGATCTCGTCCGGCTCCCCCAGGAGAGCGCGCACTTCAAGATCGCTCATTCCCTCGCGGAGGGCGGCGACCGGCTTCTCCTCGTCGTGCGACACGATCTGGCTCGCTTCGGCGACGACCCGCTTCTGCTCCGATTCTGACACGACGGCCCGGGAACCCATGAGCGGTCGGGTCAGGTCGTCCACCAGGCCGGAGACCGTCAGGTGCTTCTCATGGATCCACCAGCCGATCCCGCCGAGCGCGGCCAGAAGGAGAAGCCGGCGGACATTTTGTCCAGACATCGATCAGGATTGTAGGGCCGATCCCGCCGGCACTCGGCCGCGGCAGACTTGGTTAGTCCGTCTGCCCCTCCAGCTCCGAGAGCATGAGATTGGCGCGCCGACGAAGTTCCTCGAGCTTCTGGAGACACAGCGGGCGCTGATCGGGACGAACCACCCACAGGATCTCCGTCGGCGAGAAAACCGCATCCTCGAGCGAGGGCTCATCCGAGTCACGGCCCCGGGTCCATTCCTCTCGGAGAAGACTGCGGCGGGCGTTCCGCAAGGCTTCCAACTCCTCCTGTCCTTCGGCGGACAGGAGGAACCGAAGCGTCAGGGTCGAGCCGCCCGGGGGATCGAACGGCACGGCGGCAGCCCGGGGAGCAAGCTGCTGCACTTCTCCCCACACCTCGACGAGGCCAATCTCCGACACGCAGCAGTCCAAGTAGCGAAGGATGTGCCGCGCCGCTGGGAGGCCGCCAATCGGCGTGGAAGCAAAGACTTGGAGAGGTTCTTGGGGAATCCGAGTCCCGGGCCACCGCTCAAAGGTGTTACCGTCGGTGACGGTCCGACCGATCAGTCGCCTGGAAGGAGATCCTCCGGAGCGGTCACGAGGAGCTCGCCGCGCACGCGGATCGCCCGCTCGACCAGCTCCGCGATCTTTTCCCGGCACCAGGCAGCCTGCGTCGCCAAGACGGGCCACGAAACGTCGTTGACCGAGAAGACGGCGTCCTCGATCGACGGCTCCTCCCATTCGAGACCCCGGGTTCGCTCCTCCCGGATCATCACGCGCCTCGCGTACCGCAATGCCTCGACGTCTTGGCCGGAGTCGAACTGGAGTCGAAAACGCAGGTTTAGACGGCGTGTCGGATCGAAACGGAGGGCGAGACCGTCGCGGAGATCCACGGCCGACGCCGTGAGATCGGTCGTCTCTCGGTAGCGGATCGACGCGGACATTTTCGCGCAATACCCAATTCTATTATACGCCGCCGCGGTTCGGCGGCTCGCACCTTCGGAAACGGGATCTGCGAGTCGAGGATAATGCACGGCCTTTCGGAGGCTTTCCATGACGGAGAAAACGCCCATTACCGTCGCGGCCGGCGACGGAATCGGCCCCGAGATCATGTCGGCGACGCTTGCCGTGCTCGAGAAATCGGGAGCGCAACTTGCGATCGAGGAAATCGAGATCGGTGAGCGGGTTTACCGCCGCGGGGCGAGCTCCGGAATCGAACCGTCGGCCTGGGAGTCGCTCCGCCGCACCCGGGTCTTCCTGAAAGCGCCGATCACGACGCCGCAGGGCGGCGGTTTCAAGAGCCTGAACGTCACCACCCGGAAGACGCTCGGTCTTTACGCCAACGTGCGGCCCTGCGTCGCTTATCACCCCTTTGTGCGAACGCTTCATCCGGGCATGGACGTCGTGATCGTGCGCGAGAACGAGGAGGACCTCTACGCGGGCATCGAACATCGGCAGACCGAAAACGTGGTCCAGTGCCTGAAGCTCATCAGCCGACCGGGCTGCGAAAAGATCGTCCGCCATGCCTTCGAGTACGCGCGCCGCCACGCCCGCCGGAAGGTGACCTGCTTCACGAAAGACAACATCATGAAGTTCACCGACGGCCTCTTCCACAAGGTCTTCGAGGAGATCGGAGCCGAGTATTCCGACGTCGAGAAGGAACACTGGATCGTCGACATCGGCGCCGCGAAGCTCGCCGATACTCCGGAAGCCTTCGACGTCATCGTGATGCCAAACCTCTATGGAGACATTCTCTCGGACGTCGCGGCGCAGATCGCCGGCTCGGTCGGACTCGCCGGGTCGGCAAACATCGGGGACCGGTGCGCGATGTTCGAGGCGATCCACGGCTCCGCGCCGAGGCGCGCCGGACAGAACGTGGCCAACCCATCCGGGCTTCTGCTCGCTTCGGTGATGATGCTCGTCCACATCGGCCAGCCCGACGCCGCCAGCCGGGTCCACAACGCATGGCTCAAGACGATCGAGGACGGCGTCCACACCTACGACGTCTACACGGAAGGAACGAGCACGGCGAAGGTCGGAACGCGCGAGTTCGCGCAAGCCGTCGTCGAGAGGCTCGGCGCGAGGCCCGGAACGCTGAAGGCGGTAGCCTACGCGAGCGCTCCTCCAAAGGCTTTCGACTCCGCAATTCGCGAGCGAACCGCGTCCGACCGGGCTCTCGTCGGGATGGACGTGTTTGTCGACTGGGCCGGCCGGGCCGAAGAGCTCGCGAGCCGCCTCCGCCCGCTGACCGGAGAGGGGCTCGCGCTCACGACCATCAGCAACCGCGGAATCAAAGTCTGGCCCGACGGGTTCCCCGAGACGATGCAGACCGAGCACTGGCAGTGCCGGTTCCTCGCGGGCAATTCGGCGACCACGACCCATGCGGCCCTCGCAGAACTTCTTCGCCGGGCCGCCCAGGCCGGAGTCGATTTCATAAAAACCGAGAACCTCTTCACCTTCGACGGGGAGCGCGGCTACTCGCTGGGGCAGGGCGAGTGACTCAGTCGGAGAAGATCACCAGTCCGTAATCGCCGATCACCCGGAAGCCCAGGGCTTCATAGGCGGCGCGGGCGGAGCGGTTTTCCTTCCCGGTGAAAAGCACCGCGCGGCGGACGCCCTCGGCCCGCGCGGCGAGAAGCGTGCCGGCGACGACCGCGCGCGCGTAGCCGCGCCCCCGCAGGTCTCGCGGAGTGAAGACGCCTCCCACCTGAACGACGTCCGGCAGCCGCGCGTTGAAAGCGGAGTAGGACACGAGGCGCCCGCTTTCGACGAGCACCCACTGATTTCTCTCCTCCTGGAGGCGCTCGACTTCTTTTCGACACACGGCCTGGAGCTCCGGTCCATCGGGCAGACCGAGCGATTCGATCGAGAAATCGACCCGCCATCGACCGAGAAACGCGAGCTCGTCTTCGCGTGGCGGCCGGCACGCGAGCGGTCCCGAGACGAGGCCTTCGGGGACGCGGAGATCCCGGAGATCGAGAGCGTAGAGCTCTTCCCGGCTGTCGAGGACAGTCCCGCGACCCTGCAGGTCGAGCGCGCGAAGGACCCGGTCGACCTGCGAACCGGGCCCGGCAAATCCTTTGAGACCGCGCCGCGAGCGTGAGAGCGCGGCGCGCGCGACCGTCTCGAGGACGGCCGGATCGGGAGCCTGAATGACCAGCATTCCGTTCCAGAAGTGCGCAGCGACTCCGACGATCCTCCCCTCTTCGAGGACGGCGACGTAGGTGCCCTGCAGGGGCTCTCCCCGATCGACGAGGCCCGATGCCTGCGCGTTCGCCAGGAGAAACATGGAGCTCTCGACGCGCGGAGCCAGGAACGCCGCGAGTGCCGCCTCGTCTCCGGTCGAAAGTGTCTTCACCTCCATGTCGAACCCCAAGTTACTTCGCCGTCATGGATCCGCGCAGCGCTCCGGATCCGATCTCTTCAAGGCCAAGCCGTCGCAGGGAAGTCGTCTTTGAAGACCAACAGACGACCGCCCTTGGGGTCACAGACATAAGCCCGGCCATGCTGGTCCGAGACGACGCAATGCCCTTCTGCCGCCGCGGGCAACCGGGCGAGCTCCGTAAGAGTGCCGCCGGCGCCAACGCCGAGAATCGAGAGCGTGGCGCTTCGACCCCCGGGGACGTAAAGGTGATGAAGCGCCGCGTCGTAGTCGATGATGTCCACACCCGCTCCCGTCGAAGCATTCCCGATCACCTTCCCGTCGCGCGTCACGTCGAGAACGACTGCTTTGCCTTCGCTGCAGCCGACGAAGAGAAAGCCCCGTTTCTCGTCGAGAGCGATGCCCCGCGAGCCCTGGCACGTGTTCGGCCAGCGGGCGAGTATGGCTTTCGTCTTCAGGTCAAGCGCGAGAGTCGTTCCAGACCAGAGATGCGTATAGGCCCGGCCGCGGGTCGCGTCCACGACGAGCGACTCGGGTCCATTCGCGACTCGGACGAAGGCCGCATGGCTTGGTGCGGTTCGGCCATCGACTGAGATCCGGAAAACCTCGATCTGGTCCTTGTCCGGTTCGGTGACCCAGATCTCGTGCGTTGGCGCGATGTAGCGGACGTAGTCGGGACTCGTGGTGAGCTTTGTTTGGAATATGATTTTCCGGCTCGTCGGATCGGCTACCGAAAGAGCGAGGGTCGTCCGGTCCGTCACGTACAGTCTGCCTTCTCCTTCACTGACGGACGTGATCCCTTCCCCGTGGCCGCCTGTGTACGCAGTGCTCGAAGAGAAACCGCTGATCGGGCTAACGCTCGCGGTCCGAGCATTCACGAGATCGAGGTTGCCAGTGCGCCCGCCTGGCACGAGAAGCAGATCGAGCGATCGAGAGAACTGTAAGTCGTCGAACCCGATCCCCCCGGAGCCACCCGGCAGCGCGACCGTTCCTGCGGGCGGACTCGTCGGGGACCAGATCGAAAGGACCAAGAACCCAAGAACGCCGAGGACTGTGAGCATAGGAACCTCCCGATCGGATATCTAGCAGTTGGCATAATCATGAGCAAGTGCTATAAGCACAGGCGGTCCCGGAATCGGTCGGACTCGGCGACAGATGCTCTCGCGAAAGACCTTTGTCTTGAAGATGAACTTCCCGAAGATCGAGATGGCTCATGTCAGCGGCGTCGGTGAACCGAGGCCATGAGGGAGCGCCGCCGCGGCCGCGTCGGTCACCCCTCCTGGTATCTGCTGATTCACCAGCTCCCCCCCAGACCGCTCTATCTGCGGGCGAAGATCCGGCAACGTCTGTCGAGAGTTGGAGCGGTCGCGCTGAAGAATGCCGTCTATGCGCTTCCGCGGCGGGACGACTGCCTCGAGGATCTTGAGTGGATAGCCCAGGAGGCCGTCACGGGAGGCGGTGAGGCCTATGTCTGCGAGGCCGAATTCTCGGAGGCACGGACCGACGAGGCCCTCCGCCAACGTTTCCGGGCGGAGCGCGACAGCAAATATCAGGCGCTTGCCCGGGCGATCCGGGAATGGATCCGGAAAGCGCAGCGACGGAGCGGCGCGAACCCGCCGGAAGACGACTTACCCACCCGCCTCGTCCGCGCCCGCGAGCGCTTCGAGGAAATCGCCCGGCTCGACTTCTTCGATGCCCCCACAAAGCGCGACGCGGCCAGGCTCCTTCGAGACCTCGAGAGGCAATTGCGCTCTGGCGATGACGAGGAATCACGAGGAGCACACGCAGCTCGAAGCGAGCTCCTCGGACGGACATGGGTAACCCGGCGCGGGATCCACATCGATCGCATCGCTTCCGCCTGGCTCATCCGCCGGTTCATCGACCCGAAGGCGCGATTTCGTTTCATCGATCCGAAGGAGTCCGCGCGACCCGGCGAGCTGCGCTTCGACATGGTCGGCGGCGACTTCACCCACGAGGGAGACCGCTGCACCTTCGAGACCCTAGTGGTGCGAACGGGCGTCGCGAATCGCGCCCTCACGGAGATCGCCGAGATCGTCCACGACATCGATCTGAAGGACGGCAAGTTCGGCCGGCCAGAAGCGGTGGGCCTCGAACAACTCCTGATCGGCTTGTTGCTTGCGAATCCCGAGGACGAAGCGCGCCTCGAACGCGGCTTCGTCCTGTTCGACGAGCTCTATCAATCTTTTCAGAATCAGAGCCCGAATGTGTCAAAGGAGGTTTCAGAATGAAGCGACTCCTGTTCGCGGCGGCTTTTGCGCTGCTATTTCCCCAGGCGGCTGCTCTCGCGGTTTCTCCGCCGGAGAGCGGCTGGGAATCTGTCGACAAGGTGTTCGGCAATCCCGGCAAGGATCAACCGGGCGACGTCCGTCGGTACGGCTGGCCCCGGACGGACCTTCACGTCCGGGTCGCGGGCGTTCCCGTCGAACCGGCCCTCGCACTCGGCGGCTGGGCGGCCTTCAAGAAGACGGGAAACGGACACGACGCGGTCACGATGGGTGACCTCGTGCTCCTCGGCCCGGAGGTCAATCCAGTCGCCCGGGAGCTTCAAGCAGGAGGTTTTGAGATCCTCGCGATCCACAACCACCTGATCGACGAAATGCCGCGGGTCATGTACCTCCACTTTCACGGAAAAGGAGACGCCACAGCGCTGGCGAAGACTCTGAAATCGGCGCTGCAGAAGACAAAAACGCCTCTGGTGCCCACGACCGGGAAGGCGCCCGCCAAACCCACTCCGGCCCAGGAGACGGCCTTCCAGAAAATCCAGGACGTGCTCGGCCGTAAGGGCACCATGAACGGCGCCGTCCTTCAGCTCGGCGTTCCACGCGCAGAATCGATCCAGGACGGGGGGATGGAAGTACCGCCGAGCATGGGAATGGCCAACGCGATCAACTTCGAGAGCGTCGAGGGCCGTGTCGCGACGACAGGCGATTTCGTGCTCATCGCCGACGAGGTCAACCCCGTGATTCGGGAGCTTCACGCTCACGGCATCGAGGTGACGGCGCTCCATTCGCACATGCTTCGCGAGAGCCCGAGGCTCTTCTTCATGCACTTCTGGGGAGTCGAAACACCCGAGAAGATCGCGGAAGGAATCAAGGCCGCTCTGGCGAAGGTCGCAACCAAGTGAAGAAAAGAAAAGGAGGAATCATGAACAGGAAAACCGCGATTCTGGTTGGCGCCGCGATCGTTGGGGGACTTCTGCTGGCCGGCAGCGGGAGGGCCGAGGAGAAGAAAGGCCCGGGAGTCGATTGGAAGGCGCTTCAAGCCGCGAAGGTGTCGCTCGAGAAAGGGCTCGCCGCTGCAGAACGGAAGGGCAACCCGATCTCGGCAAAATTCGAGATGGAAGAAGGGAAGCTTCAGCTCTCCGTCTACACGGCGAAGCAAGACAAGTTCTGGGAAGTGATCGTCGATCACACGAGCGGCAAGATCTCGAAAACAGAGGAGATCAAGGAGGGAGAGGACCTCTCCGCGGCCAAGGCGCAGAACGAGGCGATGGCCAAGGCCAAGAAGAGCCTTCGCTCCACCGTCGAGAAGGCCGTATCGGGCAACGCCGGGTATCGGGCTATCAGCGTCGTACCGTCTCTCGAGGGTGGGCGGCCTGTCGCCAGGGCCGTTCTCCAGAACGCGACTGGAACGAACGCCGTCTCGGAAGGCCTCGACTAGGGGGGAGAGGGAGGCCTCCATGGAGTGGGTCACACGCAACCGCATCGCTCGCTCTACGCGCACTTGAGGCGGGCTCATTCGAGATGAGAGGGAACGAAAGAGGAGGCCGGAGATGAAGAACCCGATGACTACAAGATCCTGGATAGCCCTCTTTCTGACGCTCGCTTCAGTCCAGTTCGCGTGGGCGCAGCAACCGCCACCGGGCTCGAAGAAGCTGACCTTCGATCAGGACCCCGTCGGCTCCCCGCCGGCCGGCTTCGAATTCGCCAGGACTGGACAGGGCGCCGAAGGAAAGTGGGTCGTTCGCGCGGACACGGACAATCCGAGCAGTCACGTGCTCGTACAAGAGAGCTCCGACCCGACCGACTACCGCTTCCCGCTCGCCGTCGTCAAAGAGGGAACGTACAAGGACGTAACCCTATCGGTGCGGGCGAAACCG
>WNGE01000608.1_pt1 | contig 54245 bp, 43 predicted proteins | sample 5400651 | NCBI WGS metagenome assembly WNGE01 (sample SAMN13153370, study PRJNA577476) | soil metagenome | isolation source: 60 cm soil or saprolite under grassland replicate 2 | place: USA:California | collected 2016-06-15 | reverse complement strand
TGCGCGAGCTCGACACGCGCTCGTTCCCGGCGGCGGTGCCGCGCCGCGTTCACGCTCCACGCCGGACTGTGCGTCGCTGGGTCCAATACCGAGCAGGCCCACCTGCCCCCCGGGCGATACGCGAACGACGTGAACGCGTCGCGCTCTGCGTCCGTCTCGTCGTTGCACGTGCCGGCTCGTGCACGGCACGGCACGCCTCGAGGGAGCGGTCGAGCCGCGTCGGGCGCTTCCCGAGCGGATCGAGCGTCGTCCAAGCAGGCAGGGGCCGGATCGAGCGTCCACCACCTCGGCGCGCCGGACTCGTGAGCGGCGCCTCCGCGGCCGCGCCGAGCACCCGTTGCGAGCTCGACGGTGCATGCCGCAGCTTGTTCCAGGCCAGGGGAGGGGAGAGACCATGAGATCGGTGACGAACGCGGTAGCAGGTGCGGCGCTGTTGCTGGGTGGCGTGAGCTGCGCGAGCACTCGGCAGCAGGCTGAGAGCCCGAACCCGACGACGAGGGAGGTCGCGTCGGCGCAACAGCGATCCCAGGAGGCGCTGGCGCGCGCCCACGACGCGCAGAAGGCAGCGGCCGATCAGGCGAAGAAGGCCGCCGAGGCGGACGCGCAGGTGCGCCAGGATCAGCAGAAGCTGGAGCGAGACCAGGCGACAGCGCGGCAGGAGCACGCGAAGGCGCAACAGCTCCAGGCCCAGGCGGAGCAGGAAACGAGGCGGGCGGCTCAAGAAGCCCAGCAGCAGCAGCAGGCGGCCGCGAGTGGGCTCGCCCAGCAGATGCAGCACAGCGCGCGCGGCCAGCAGGTGGCGGCGGGCGTCGTGACGCAGGTACGCCCTGACGAGATCGTGCTCCAGCCTCCGTCCGGCGATGTCATGAGGTTCAGGTTGAGCGATCAGACGGAGGTCCAGGTGGGCGGACGCCAGGCGTCCGCGAACCAGATCCGCGAGGGCGCCGAGGCGCGCGTCGCCTACGAGCAATCGGCGAACGGGCCGATGGCGGTGCGAGTCTCGGTCAACCCTTCCGCCGGCGTGGGCTCCACGAGCGGTCAGGAATCGACGACCGGCACGTCTGCGCCGGGCACCTCTGCGCCGTCTGCTCCCGCCACCGGGACGGGCAGCACGACCGAGCCGGCGTCACCTCAGGGGGCTACACCCGAGACGCCAGGGACGACCCGGTAAGCACCGCGAAGGCGCGTCGCGAATCACAAACCCTTCTACCGCGGGAGGCGGTCACGGTCGTCGACCGAGATCGCCTCCCGGCGTGTGCGCTGCCTCCGCGATGAGCCCGCCGCCCACGAGGAACCAGACCCGTCGCGCATCGTGGTCGAGGGAGCCTCGTCGCGATGCGCGCGGCGACCGCAACGGCGTCGAATGTGCTAAGAGCCGCCTTTTCCGCCTTTTCCGATCGACGCTTATCTCCGGCGGCTCTCGGTGCGCGTCGACGACCATCTCCGTCGCCTCGCCGCGGAATGGAAGCGCTCGGGGCCGCCGCGGCTCGCCGACGCCAACGAGTACGCCCTGCTCGGCGGCGGCAAGCGCCTGCGGCCCGCGCTCGTGCTCGCCACCTGCGAGGCGCTGAGCGGCGACGCCGGCGACGACGGGCTCGCCATGCGCTTCGCCCTCGCCCTGGAGATGATCCACACCTACTCGCTCGTGCACGACGACCTCCCGTGCATGGACGACGACGACCTCCGGCGCGGGCGCGCGACGGTGCACAAGGCGTACGACGAGGCCAGCGCGATGCTCGTCGGCGACGGCCTCCAGTCGCTCGCGTTCCGCCATCTGCTCGCGACGGGCGACGCCCGCGCCGCGCCGCTGGCAGCGCTCCTCGCGGAGGGCGCCTGGCGCATGGTCCAGGGGCAGGCGCTCGACATGGGCGCCGAGGGCCGCGCGCTGTCCGAGCGCGAGGTGTCGGAGCTCATGGCGGCCAAGACGGGGGCGCTCATCACGGCGGCCGTCGTGGGCGGCGCCGTCGCCGCCACCGGATCGCCGAGCGGGCTCGAGCCGGTCGGTCAGAGGCTCGGGCTCGCCTTCCAGATCGCGGACGACCTCCTCGACCTGACGGGCGACGCGGCAACCCTCGGCAAGCGCGTGGGCAAGGATCAGGCCGCCGGGAAGGCGACGCTCCCCTCGCTGTTGGGCGTCGACGAGGCGCGCCGCCGCGCCGATGCGGGCTGCGCGGAGGCGCTCGCGGCGCTCGACCATCTCGGCCCCTCCGCGGAGGCGCTGCGCGCCCTCGCCCGCTTCGTGGTGACGAGAAAGAGGTAGGCATGGCCCGCTTGCTCGACGGCATCGATTCACCCGTGAGCCTGAAGAAGCTCGCGCCAGACGTGCTGCCGCGGCTGTGTCAGGAGATCCGCGACGAGATCGTGCTCACCTGCGCGAGGAACGGCGGACACCTGGGGAGCTCGCTCGGCGCCGTCGAGCTCATCGTCGCCTTGCACTACGTGTACGCGTCGCCGGTCGACCGGCTCGTCTTCGACGTCGGCCACCAGGCCTACGCGCACAAGCTCCTCACCGGCCGCCGCGACCGGTTCCGCACCATCCGCACCGAGGGCGGGCTGGCCGGGTTCCCGGAGCGCCACGAGTCCGAGCACGACGCGTTCGGGGTGGGGCACGCCTCGACGGCCGTGTCGGCCGCGCTCGGCATGGTGGAGGGGCGGCGGCTCCGCGGCGAGGCAGGCAAGGTCGTCGCGCTCATGGGCGACGGCGCCCTCACCGGCGGTCTCTCGTTCGAAGGGCTGAACCAGGCCGGCTACCTGAAGCGCGACCTGCTGGTCGTGCTCAACGACAACGAGATGTCGATCTCGCCCAACGTCGGCGCGCTCTCGGAGTGGCTCACGAAGAAGTTCGCCAGCCGCACCTTCGACCACTGGCGGCGCACCGCGAAGGACATCCTGCGGCAGCTGCCCAGGGGCCCTGCGGCGATCGAGGCGATCCGGCACGCCATCAACGCCACGAAGGCGCTGGTGTCGCCCGGCATCCTCTTCGAGGGGCTGGGGTTCCGTTATGTCGGGCCCGTCGACGGCCACGACGTCCAGGGCCTGGTCGAGACATTCCACGAGGTGGCGCTGTGCGACGGCCCGGTCCTGGTCCACGCCATGACGACCAAGGGGAAGGGGTACCACCCGGCCGAATCGGACCTCGCCACCCGTGGCCACGGGCTCTCCTTCTTCGACGTCGCGACCGGCAAGCCGATCTCGAAGAAGCCGCCGGCCAAGAGCTACACCGATCTCTTCGCGGAGGCGCTCTGCGACGCCATGGAGCGCGACGAGCGCATCGTCGCCATCACCGCCGCCATGCTGGAGGGCACCGGCCTCATCAAGGCGAAGCAGCGCTTCCCGGACCGCACCTACGACGTCGGCATCGCCGAGCCGCACGCGGTGACGTTCGCCGCCGGTCTCGCCTGCGAGGGCCTGCGCCCCGTGGTCGCCATCTACTCGACCTTCCTGCAGCGCGCGTACGACCAGATCATCCACGACGTCGCGCTCCAGGGGCTGCCCGTCACGTTCGCGCTCGACCGCGGCGGCCTGGTGGGCGCCGACGGCAAGACGCACCAGGGCGCGTTCGACCTGTCGTACCTGCGCTGCGTGCCGAACCTCCTCGTCATGGCCCCGGCCGACGAGAACGAGATGCGCCGCATGCTCGCGACGGCGGTCGAGCACGGCGGCCCGGCGGCCTTCCGGTTCCCGCGCGGATCGGGCCAGGGCGTCCAGCTCGACGCCATCCCGCGGCCGCTCGAGATCGGAAAGGCGCGCGTCGTCCGCGACGGAGGGCCGAGGCCGGACGTGGTCGTGCTGGCGGCGGGCACGGCGGTTCACGCCGCGATCGCGGCGGCCGACGCGCTCGCCGCGGAGGGGGTCGGCGCGACGGTGGTCGACGCGCGGTTCGTGAAGCCGCTCGACGAAGGCCTGTTCTGCGCCCTCGCCGGCGCGTGCGGCCGGGTCGTGACGGTCGAGGAGTCGGCGCTCGCGGGCGGCTTCGGCTCGGCGTGCCTGGAGGCGTTCGAGCGGCGCGACCTCCTGGGCGTGGTGCGGGTGCGCCGACTCGGCCTGCCCGACCAGTTCATCACGCATGGCGACGCGAACAAGCAGCGCGCCCAGCTCGGGATCGACGCGGCCGCCGTCGCCGCGGCCGCCCGCGAGCTCGTCGGCGCGGCGTCCGACGACGCGCCCGGCGCCGGCCGGCGCGGCGTCGCGTGAGCGTCGTCAGGAGTCGTCAGTAGGGGTAGCCGAGCTCGACGTAGACCTTGACGCCTTCACCGCCGTACGCCACGTCGATGCGCCCCAGGACGTTCGGGCGGACGAACGCGCGGAATCCGATGCCCTCCGCGATCTGCGGGCGCGAGAGCGCCTCGTCGAAGGAGCCGAAGACCTGTCCCACGGCGACGAACGGATCGGCCCGCCAGTCGGCGACCACGCCGAAGATGTGGGTCTCGAGGAGCCGGATGCGCTGCTCGAGCTCGAGGGTCCACGCCTGGCGATCGATGAAGCGGTCCTCCGTGAAGCCGCGCAGGATCCAGGCGCCGCCGAGCGTGCTCTGCCGGTAGAAGGGCGCGCGGCCCGAGCTGACCGCCGTCCACGAGAGCCGGGCCGCACCCGAGATCGAGTCGAGCTCCGGGACGATACCCCGCGCCTGCACGCCCGCGCGCAGGAAGGTCGGCGAGCGCGCGAGCCCCTCGACCACGCTACCCCCGATGTCGATGCGGAAGCCGCGCTCGGCGTAGTCCCCGCCTCGGCGGTCGTCGTAGCGCAGATCGAGGCCCTGCCAGGCGAGGGTGGCGCCCCGCATCCCCGGCGCGTCGGGGAAGACGCGCCGGCTGAGCGGCAGGCCCGGCACGCCGATGGCCTCCACGGCGTCGCGCTCGACGCCCACCGCGGCGCCCAGGTTCAAGTGCCTGACGAGGTTCATGCCCCGCCGCGCGGTCGCGATCGCGCGCAGGCCCGTGTAGCTCGTCTCCGCGCTGGCCGGCGTGTCCGGGCCCAGGCCGAAGAAGCGGAAGAAGACGCTGCGCTGCAAGCGCAGCAGCAGCTCGTCCGTCGAGGCGCCCGCGGCCGTCGGCAGCCGCTGCCAGACGAGGAGGTTGTTGTAGTTGGTCCGCGTGCTCGCCGACGCGATGAGCGTGAGGGCGGTGTCCTCGCTGGGGTAGTGGTACCAGCGGAAGGTGCCCGTGAACCGGATGACGGAGTTCCAGCTCACGCTCGGCGCGATGATCGACTCCGTGCGCTCGCCCTCCGGGCAGACGCGCAGGAACACCGGCATCGCTCCCCAGGTGTTGCCCTCGTTCGGCAGCGTCGCGTAGATGGGCAGCGGGATGAGCTGCGTGGTGAGGCCGGGGCGGCAATCGGCCGCAGCGCGCCCCGCGACGAACAGCGCGGCGGCGGCGACGCCGGCAGCGACCCTCGGTTCCAATTCGCGGAGCCTCACTTCTCCCGCCAGCGTGGCGCTCCCTTCCCTTACGGTCCCTCGCTGGACGACGCAAACCCAAAAGGTGATCCGCTGACCGTGGAAGGCCACCGTAGGCTCCGCGTGACGGCACGCCCGCGGCGGCGACGCTTTGCTGCGCGTCAACTCGCCGCGCCGCGCCGCCTCCGACGCGAGAACCTCTTGAATCCGTCGCGCGACGTCCTTAACTCGCTGCCGTCGATGCCGAGCGCAGCGTCGAACGCCTCCGGGCAGCTCGAGCCCGCCGCCACCTCCTTGCGAGCCCTCGCGCGCGAGTGGCTCCTGCCGTCGCGGACGCTGCCCCGCCGCGCGTGGCCACCCGCGATCGGGCTCGCCTACATCGCCGCCGTCGGTGCCCTCGGCGGGCTGCGCGCGGATCACGTGCTGGTCGGGCTGCTCGGGCTCCTCGACCTCTACAACCCGAGGACGCGCCTGTTCCTGAAGGTGTTCTTTCCCTTCATGCTCACGGGCGCGATCTTCGACTCGATGCGCTACTACTACTGGCAGGGGATCGACGGCCGCGTGCACGTCGCCGAGCCCTATCTCCTCGAGCGCGCGTGGTTCGGCGTGGGCGGGCGGACGCTCAACGAGGTCTTCCTCGCCCATCACTGGCCCGCCCTCGATCTCGCCTGCGGGTTCGCCTACCTCGTCTTCGTGGGCGAGTACCTGGGCATGGCGCTCCTGCTCTTCTTCCGGTCCCGGCTCGCGGCCGCCGGCGCCCTCGCGCGCTCGTTCCTCGCGGTGAACGTGATGGGCTTCGCGACCTACTTCATCTACCCGGCGGCGCCGCCCTGGTACGTGACCGCGTACGGCCTCGCTCCGGCGCGCATGCACACCGAGCCCAGCTCGGCGGCGGCGCATCGCTTCGACCTGCTCCTCGGCACCCACCTCTTCGACGAGGTGTACGGGCGCGGGATCGACGTGTTCGGCGCGCTCCCGTCCCTCCACGTGTCCTATCCGCTCATCGCGGCCGTCGTGGCCTTCCAGGTGCCGGAGCTGCGCTGGGCGCGCTGGCCGGCCGTGCTCTTCTTCCTCCTCATGTGCCTGAGCGCGGTGTACCTGCAGCACCACTACGTCATCGACCTCGTGCTCGGGATCGCCTACGCCATCGCCGCGCTCGCGGCGGTGTCGGCCCTCCAGCGGCGCCGCTCCGCGGCGGTGGGCTGACGGAGTGAACGCGCAGGATCGGGCCTCGCGCGTCCTCGCCCGCGTCGTGCGGATGCGGGTCGCGGTGCTCGCCTTCTACGCGCTGCTGGTGCCGGCGGCGGTCCTCGTCGCGACGCGCATCCCGAGCGAGGGCGCCATCGATCGGCTGATCGTGCCGAGCGACCCCGACTACGCCGCGACGCGCGCCTTCCAGGGCATCTTCCCCGAGCGACAGATCGTACTGCTGGTCTTCGAGGCGGACGACCCGTGGTCACCCCGGTCCATTGCCCGGGTCGACGCCGCCGAGGCCGCGCTGCGCGCGGTGCCGCACGCCGGCAGCTTCTCCGTTCTCGACGCGCTCCGGAGGGCACGGCCCGGGGCCGGCGCCGCCGAGCTGCGTGGGCTCGCCCTCGGGACCGACTTCTTCCGCCGCCAGGGGCTCGTCGGCGATCGGTTTCTGACCCTCCTCGCCAGCCTCGACGTGGGTGGGGGCGCGGAGCGCGACGCGGCGCTCGCGGCGATCGACGCATCGCTCGCGCGCAGCGGGGTCGAGCCGGTCCGGAAGATCGGCGCGCCGTACGTGACCTCGTGGCTCGAGCGCCAGTCCTCGTCCGCCTCGGCCCGGTCGTTTCCCATCTTCGCGGTGCTGCTCATCGGGATCGCGCTCTTCCTCTACCGGTCATGGCGTGCGCTCCTCGCCCTCGTCCTGGCGCTCGGAGCTGCCGTCGCGCTCGGCGTGGCGGCGGGAGGGCTGCTCGGGTTCCCGTTCACCATCGTCTCGGTGCTGGTGCCGCTCACGGTCCTCGTGACCACGCTGGCGACGCTCGTCTACCTTCACTCGCGGCCGGAGGATGTGCCGCTCCGCGAGCACCAGATCGCGGCGCTGCGCAACAAGCTCCTTCCGGTCACCGCGTCGATGCTGGCCGCCGTGCTCGGCTTCGCCGCGCTGGCCGTCTCTCCCATCCGGCCCATCCGCGAGATGGGCATCTGGACGGCCGTCGCGCTCGTCCTCGCCTGGGTGGTCGCGTTCACGCTCTTCCCCGCGCTGCAGCTCGCGCTGAGGACGCCCACCGGCCGCAGCGTCGCCGTGCGGAGCGCGCTCTACGACCGCGTCGCGAGCGCGCTGCCGGCGTTCACCTTCCGGTATCGCTGGGCGCTGATGGGGGGCGCCCTCGGGCTCTGCGCCGCGGGCGTGGTCGCGCTCTTCGGAGCTCCCAGGCTCGTGAGGGGCATGTCGGTCGGCGTCGACACGCTCGACTACCTCGATCCTTCGACCCCGCTGCACCGGGACCTCGTGTGGTTCCGCGACCACGTCATGGACCTGAACGTCGCGCGCGTGTGGGTCCACCTGCCGCCCGGGTCCGCGACCGATCCGGAGGTGCTGCGCGCCATCGATCGCTTCCAGAGCGCGATCGAGGCGGCCCCGGACGTCACGAGCGTGACCGGCCCCACCACGCCGCTGCGGCTGCGGCGCTACCTCGCGGGGCAGGGCGAGGCGCTGCCGCAGGATGCGGAGGGCTTCGCGCGCGCCACGGCGGACCTCGAGCAGCTCCTCCTGACGGAGGGCGACCTGCGCAACTTCATCGACCTGAAGAGGCTCGCCGACCTGCAGCTCACCGTGCTGTTCCGCCGCGGTGACGCCGCGGGCTACGCCGCGATGGTGGGGAGGGTCCGCGCGGCGTGGGAGGCGGCGCGCGCTGGCGCGCCCGCGCTCCGGGCCGCGGAGATGCGCGTCGTCGGCGAATCGCTGCTGCAGGTCAAGGTCGGGGCGAGCCTCGTGCCGACGCTGGCCGAGAGCTTCACGCTCACGGTGGTCCTCATCTTCACGGTCTTCCTGTTCGTGTTCCGCAGCGGGATCGAGCGGCTGCTCGCGATGATCCCCTCCCTGTTCGCGCTCCTCGCGACCTTCCTCGGCATGCGCCTCCTCGGCGCGTCGCTCAACATCGCCACCATCATCATCGCGACCACCGTCCTCGGCACGACGGAGAACGATCAGATCCACTTCTTCCACCACATGCACGAGCGCGCGGGCGCCGGCGTGGAGGAGCGGATCCGGCACGCGCTCCGCGTTTCGGGTCGCGCCATCGTCTTCGCGACGTTCATCAACGCCGCCGGGTTTCTGGGCCTGTCGGTCTCGAGCTTCCCGCCCCTCCGGCAGTTCGGCCTCATGACGGCGGCCGCCTTCCTGCTCGCGCTCGTGGCGGACTTCACCGCGCTCCCCGCGAGCCTGTGGATCGCCTCGCGCGAGCGCCCGTCGGCGCCTACCCAAGTTTCCGTCTCGCCGCGATCTTCGCGCGGTACACGATCAGGCAAGCAAAGGGGTTCCCCGTGAGAGTCCTGCTCGTCCATCCCAGCGCCCTGATGTACTCGAGGATCTACCTCCGGTTGGAGCCCCTGGGTCTCGAGCTGGTGGCGCAGGCGGTGCGACGGGCTGGCCACGAGGTCCGCCTCCTCGATCTCCAGAGCTTCGAGCACGCCGACTACTTCCGCCTCCTCGAAGACTGGAGGCCGCAGGCGGTCGGCTTCTCGCTGAACTACCTCGCGAACATCCCGGAGGTGGTCGACCTCGCGAAGTCCACGCGGGCGCGATCACCGGAGTGCTTCATCTTCGCGGGTGGGCACAGCGCGTCGTTCACGGCGCAGGAGATCCTCGAGCACGCGGCGGGCGCGATGGATTGCGTGGTGCGCGGCGAGGGCGAGGTCATCACCCCCCAGCTGCTCGAGGCCGCGGCGCATTCACGGTCGGACCTGCACCGGCTGCCGGGCATCAGCACGACCTTGGGGGACGGTCCGGCGCCGACCATGATGGCGAGCCTCGACCGGCTGCAGCCAGCGCGGGATCTGCTGGCGAGGCGGAAGAAGTACTTCATCGGCGTGCTCGACCCCTGCGCGTCCATCGAGTTCACGCGCGGCTGTCCATGGGATTGCGTGTTCTGCAGCGCCTGGACGTTCTACGCCCGCAGCTACCGCAAGGTGAGCGCGGAGAGGGCCGCGGAGGACCTGGCGAGCATCCGCGAGCCGGGCGTGTTCATCGTGGATGACGTGGCGTTCATCCATCCGGAGCACGGATACGCGATCGCGGAGCAGGTCGAGAAGCGCCGCATCAAGAAGCGGTACTACCTCGAGACGCGCGCCGACGTGCTCATCCGCAACAAGGAGGTCTTCCAGTACTGGAAGCGGCTCGGGCTCGAGTACATGTTCGTCGGCCTGGAAGCGATCGACGAGGAGGGCCTGAAGACGCATCGCAAGCGCATCCCGCTGGGCAAGAACTTCGAGGCGCTCGAGGTCGCGCGGTCGCTCGGCATCACGGTGGCCGTGAACATCATCGCCGATGCGGACTGGGACGAGCCGCGCTTCGAGGCGGTGCGCGAGTGGGCGCTGTCGGTCCCCGAGATCGTCCACCTGACGGTGGGTACGCCCTATCCCGGGACGGAGACGTGGCACACCGAGTCGCGCAAGCTCACCACGCGCGACTACCGTCTCTTCGACGTGCAGCACGCGGTGGTGCCGACGCGGATGCCGCTCGCGAAGTTCTACGAGGAGCTGGTCCGGACCCAGCAGGTGCTGAACAAGAAGCACCTCGGCTGGGCCGCCCTGCGCGGGGCCTTCGCGATCGCGGCGGGGCATCTGGCGCACGGACAGACGAACTTCGTGAAGATGCTGTGGAAGTTCAACAGCGTCTACAACGCGCAGCGCCAGCTTCGCGAGCACGAGGAGGAGTGCCGCTACCAGGTCCGGCTTCCCGGCCACGCGCCGCTCCAGAAGGTGGACGCGAGCCAGCTCTACGTCCTGAGGCCGGAAGCCCGTCCGGCATCCTAAATTAGCCTTCCGGCGAAGCTGGCACGCCGCGGCTCGCGTGCTCGCGCCAGCCGGCGCGTAGCCGGTCGGTCCAGCTCATGCTCTCGCGCAGGAAGGCGAGGGCGCCGGCCGGCGAGCGCGCCGCGGCGAGGGCCGCTCGCGCGGCATGCGCGGCGCGCCTGCGGACGCCGTGGGCCGCCAGCGCGCCGGCCAGGCAGTGCGCGACGGGCGCGAGCGGATGGGTCGGCGTGTCCGTCACGAGGCGGAGGACGGCGAACGGGATCCCGGCTGCGCCGGCGACGTCCGCGAGCGCCGCCGATTCCATGTCCGCCGCCGCTGGGGCCGCCAGCCCCGGGACGCCGCCCGCGACGACGTGGTCGGCCGAGACGAAGTGACACGGCTGCGCGCCGTCCGCGACGCGGAGCAGCTCGCGCGGCAGCCCTGAGGGGACGGCGCGGCCACCGACGAGCCGGTGCACGCTCGCGGCGGTGACCCACGCCATGGGCGCGACGTCCGGCGTCAGCGCGCCCGCGAACCCGGCCGAGACCACGAGGGCTGGCCGGCGATCGGATGGTGGACCCGCGCCGTGCGGCCTCGCCTCGAGCCAGCGCCCGAGCGCGCGTGCGGCACGCTCGGGGCCGACGCCCGTGGTGAGCACCTCGATGCCGGGCGCCTCCGCGTCCGCGATCCCGCGGCGGCACGCGGCGGCCTCGGTGCCGGTCGCCGCGCAGACCAGGATCACGCGACGCTACCCCGGGCGCGGAAGAGCCAGGCGAGCGAGGAGAGGGTGGCGGCGATGACGGCGGCGCTGGCGGCGGCGAGCGCGTGATCGTGGATGACGATGGTCATGGCCAGGTTGAAGCCGAACACGCCGGCGTAGACGGCGTAGACCGCCCAGACGAAGCGCGGGTGGAGGGCGCGCCACGGGCCCGCGCACCACGGCAGGACGCGCAGGGCCGCCTGGAAGATCCACTGGCTCGCCGCGCCGACGAAGAACCAGCCCGCGAAGTTGGCGGCGGTGACCCCGAAGTAGAACCCGCGGTACGGATATTCGTAGATCCGCCCCAGGAACCACTTCTCGCCCTGCAGCGCGACCGGATCGATGACGACGTCGAGCAGCATCATGACGAGCCCGCCCACGAGCGGCGCCGCCCGGTGGCGCAGCCCCGGCCAGCTCCCGCGCGCCAGCGCGTCGCGCGGCGAGAGGAGGGCGGCTGCCAGGACGAAGCTGAAGTACGACAGGAAGACGAACGAGAGCGAGTCCCAGAACGGCACGTTCGAGATCCACAGCTCGCGCGTGCGGGTGGCGTCGAAGTAGGTGTACGGCCCGAAGGGGAAGCCGTTGCGCGTCGAGCTGTACTCGCACCCGAACGCGACGAGCCAGGTGGCGACGGCAAACGTCACGGTCCGTCTCCACCCGAGCTGGTACCACGCGAACGCGAGGAAGCAGCAGAAGAAGGCGTACACGTAGGGCCGGTGCACGACCGTCCCCCAGAGCAGCGAAGCGACCCCCGGCGCCGGCAACCCGTTGCCTACGCGCCGCTCGCGGCGCAGAACCGCCCGAGCGCCATCAGCGGAAAATAGTGCCGGTAGAGGTGGTACCGGAGATAGAAGTGGCGCGGGAACCCGGTGCCGGTGAACTCCTCCTCGGCCCACGAGCCGGCCGCCGGCCCGGACGCGAGCTGCCGGTCGACGAGCCACGCCACGCCGCGCTGGACCGCCGCATCCGTCGCCGGCCGGTAGGCGAGGAGCCCCATCACCCCCCACGCCGTCTGGGAGGCCGTCGACGGCCCCCGGCCCATGGCGGACCGGTCGGTGTACGACTCGAGCCCCTCGCCGAAGCCCCCGTCCTCGTTCTGGACCGACTCGAGCCAGCGGAGCGCGCGCGACACCATCGGGTCCGAGCCGGGCACCCGCTGGCGGGCGAGACCGCAGAGGACGTTCGACGTGCCGTACACGTAGTTGACGCCCCACCGGCCGAACCAGCTCCCCTCCTTCTCCTGGGAGCGGCGGAGAGAGGCGATGCCCCGGCGGCAGGCGGCGCGGTGGCGCTCGTCGTCGAGCGCGCCGAGCGCCTCGAGGACGCGGCCGGTCACGTCGGGCGAGGAGGGATCGCAGAGCGAGTCCATGTCGGAGAACGGGATCTCGTTCAGGAAGGCGCGGTCGTTCTCGACGTCGAAGGCCGCCCACCCGCCGTCGCGGTTCTGCATCGAGACCATCCACTCGACGCCGCGCCGGAGGACGGCGTCTCCGCGCGAGGCGGGGTCGCCCTTCAGGAACGCGAGCACGACGGCGGCCGTGTCGTCCACGTCCGGGTACCACGTGTTGGCGTGCTCGAACGACCATCCCCCCGGCTTCCCGCGCCGGTTGTAGACCTTCCAGTCGCCGTGGTCGTCCAGGATCTGCTTCCCCGCGATCCAGCGCCGCACCATCGCGAGGCGCGGATCCCGGCCGTCGTGGCCCGAGTCGGCGAGCCCGATGAGCGCGAGCGCCGAGTCCCACACCGGCGACTGGCACGCCTCGATCCGGAAGCCCTCCGAGTCGAGGATCCCGAACCGCTCGATCGCCTCGAGCCCGCGGCGGACCGGGCCGGAGTCGAGCGGGTGGCCGGCGAGGTGGAGCGCGAGCACGCCGTTCAACATGGGCGGGAAGATGCCGGCCCAGTCGCCGCCCGGCTCCTGGTGCGCGAGCACCCAGCGCTCGCACCGCCGGAGCGCGTGCTCGCGCAGCCACGGGAGGGGAGGAACGCCGCGGGCGCCGTCATACGCGCGGAGCAGCGCGTCGCTGGCGTTGAAGAACGCCTTCCAGCCCGCGCCCTCGCGCCGGAGCGTGTCGAGGACGGAGGCGCGGTACTGGACCTCCTTCCTGGCCGGATCGAGCCAGAGGTGGTCGAGCCAGTTGCCCTCGTGCCCCGGCGGGAGCGCGAACACGGGCCGGTGGTGGAAGACGACGAAGAGCGGGACCATCGTGCTGCGCGCCCAGCTCGACAGCCGGTAAATGTTGATGGGGGCCCATGGCGGGAGCAGGACGACCTCGGGCGGGACGGTCGGCACCGCCTCCCACGGGAAGAGACCGAACAGCGCGAGGTTGATGCGCGTGAAGACGCGCACCCGCTCGATCCCGCCCGCCCCGCGCACGAAGCGCTGGGCGCGGAGCATGCGGTCGTCATCGCGCGGCAGGCCGAGGAGCAGGAGCGCGAGGTAGGTCTCGACTGTGGTCGAGACGTCGCCGGGCAGGTTGTGCGCGATGCCCCAGCTCCCGTCCGCCTTCTGGCGCGAGAACAGGTACCGCGCGATGGCGTCCCTCCGCTCGTCGAGGTCGAGCCCCAGCGCCTGGCGCAGGAGCACGTACTCGGCGGTGATGGTCGTGTTCGACTCGAGCTCTGCGCACCAGTGGTCGCCGCGCTGGATGCGCAAGAGGAAGTCCTGCGCGCCAGCGGCTGCGGCGAGTGAGGCTGCGCCGAGCGGCTCCGAGAGGCACCGCACGTCCGCGGTGGTCACGCGCGTCTCCCGGCCCCATTCCGCATGCCGGAAGTCCAGGCGCGCCACGCGGAGGTGGGGACCAGGGCCAGCTTCTCCGCGAGCGAGAGGTGCGCCCGCTGCCCGAAGACGTCGTACCCGGAAGCGCGGATCTTGCCGAGGATCCCCGAGTAGGCCTCCACGGCGAACTCGAAGGCGGCGCGTCCTCGCGCGCTCGTCAGCAGCGGGATGAGGGCGAGGCCCTCGTCGTACAGCCGGCGCGCGCGCTGGATCTCGAACTCCATCAGCTCACGGAAGCGAGCGTCGACGCGGCCGGCGGCGAGGTCGGCCTCGGAGACGCCGAACCGGCGCAGGTCCTCCTGCGGCAGGTAGACTCGTCCTCGCCGCAGGTCCTCGCCGACGTCGCGCAGGATGTTGGTGAGCTGCATGGCCGTCCCGAGCGTCTTCGCGTGCTCGAGCGCGCTCGTGCCCGCGCGATAGCCGGCGACGGGCGTGATCATGAGGCCGACCGTCCCCGCGACCCTGTAACAGTACAGCTCCAGGTCCGCGAACGTGGCGAACCGCATCGGCTCGATGTCCATCGACAGGCCGGCCACGAGATCGTCGAACGGCTCGAGCGGGATTCCGTACCGGCGGATGGTCTCGCCGAGCACGGCGAAGCGGGGCTCGCGGCTCTCGCCCGCCACCGCGCGGCGCAGCTCCTCCTGCATCCAGCTCAGACTCGTGCGCATCTGGCCGGGCGTCTCGCCCGGCGCGGGCTCGTCCACCAGGTCGTCGGCGACGCGCGCGAACCCGTAGAGCGCGGCGATGGCGTTGCCCCGCTCCGGGCCGAGCACCCGGGCCATGACGTGGAAGGTCTTCCCGTTCTCGCGGAGGATCTGCCAGCACTCCGCCCAGCCGCGCAGCAGGGCGGCCTGGGAGAGGCGGTCGCCCTGCGGCGATGGGTTCGGGTCGGTGACCAACTTCCTCATGTGCATCCCCCTCCTCCTAAGTCGCCGCGCCGACCGGGCCGGCACGCTTCGCGGCCTGCGAGCGCCGCGCGCCCAGCCGCTCGTGCGCGCGCAGCGCCGCGATCTTCCCCGACAGCGCCGCCGTCGGGACCGCGCCGGGCCAGACGGTGAAGTGGCCGGCCATGTGAAAGTTCTCGAGCGGCGTCGCGACGTGCGCGAGCGGATTCACGAACGGAAAGTTGCGCCAGTTGAGCTCGAACCCGCACGTGCCGCCGAAGGCGTTCCGCGTGAAGCGGACGGCCGAGGGCGGCGCGCCCACGTCCAGGTACGCGATGCGATCGCGAGCGCCCGGCACGAGCTTCTCGAAGGAGGCGACGAGCTGCTCGGCGACGGCGCGCTTGCGCCGGCGGTACTCGGGAGGGCGCGGTGGCGTGGCGCCCTCGCGGGCCGGATCGCCGGCGAGGCCGGTGCCCCAGCCGCCGAGCCAGTCGTGGCGCGTGAACGCCTGCAGCACCACCGCCGACCGCGCCGATCCTCCGGAGGAGGGATCGGCGGCGCCGTGGGCGGTCACCTCGAGGAAGGCGCTGCCGTGCGCCTCGGCGTCGCGCGGGTCGATGGTGGTCCGGCAGTCGAACGTGGGGAAGAAGAACACGTGCGATGTCCCGAGCCGATCCCGGAGCTCCTCCGGCGGCATGTCGAGCCCCAGGTACACGGAGACCATCGCGTCCGAGTGGCGCGCCCGGTCGAGCCGCGCGATCGCGCGCGGGTCGTAGCGCTCGGCCCCGACCAGCCGATGGACCGCCTGGCGGTAGTCTCCGCAGTAGACGACCTCGTCGGCGGCGAAGCGTTCGCCCTTGCCGGTCACGACGGCGGTCGCGCGGTCGCCGCGCGTCTCCAGCGCGGTCACCGTGCGCTTGAAGAGGAAACGGACGCCGCGCTCCCGCAGACGCGCGACCCAGCGGTCGAGCCAGGGTTGCAGCCCGCCCTCGGGATACCAGTAGTCGTTCGCCCAGAGGTGCCAGAAGGCCGAGGCGACGAAGACGTTCATCCCGGTGTAGCCGCACCGGGAGAGGAGGTCGCGGACGCCCGACGGCGGGAGCTGCCGCTCGTACCAATCGGTGAAGTCGTCGAGCATCAAGGTGCGAAGGTCCTGGAGCTGCCGCACCATGCGTCCCGGCGACGCCCAGCCGGAGCCCGCCACCGCCTGGGCGATCCAGCGCGGCAGCGAGAGCGGGCTCTCGTCGCGCACGTAGGGCACGCGGTCGGGCGTGAAGAGGCGCTGGATGAGCTGCGAGGTCCGCTCGTGCAGCGCGAAGGCTCGCTCGAGCCCGGCTGCGCTCTCCGGGAACGCCTGCTGGAAGGCGCGCCCGATCTGGGGGAGCGACTCGACCACCGCGTCGAGGCCCGGCATGACGATCCGGTACCTGGCGCGCCGGAAGCGCGCGAGGTCCTGCAGCCCGTACTGCTCGAGCAGCGGGAAGACGATCCCCATGTCCTCGAACGACTGGCAGCCCACGTCGAAGTAGAAGCCGTGGCGCGACATGCCGGACAGGAGACCGCCCGCCTGGTGGTTGTGCTCGAGGACCAGCACGCGGTGACCTCGCTGCTGGAGATCGCTCGCCGCCACGAGGCCGGCGATGCCGGCGCCGACGACGAGGGCGTCGTACCGCGGGAGCGAGGGGTCGAGTCGCGAGGACACGCGTGTCACTCCTCCGCCGTGAGGTCGCGGGCGTGGAAGAGCGTGCGGAGCCGGAGCTCCGACACCCTGCGGCAGCCGGTCACGAACATGGCCGTGCGCAGCTCCTCGATGACGCGCCGGAGCGCTGCGACGGCGTCCTCCACCGACTGCTCCGCCGCGCGCAGCAGCGGGAGCGCCAGGGCCACCGCGTCCGCGCCGAGCGCGAGCGCCTTGGCCGCCTCGATGCCGTTGCGGATCCCCCCCGAGGCGATGACGACGCGATCCGGGAGGACGCTCCGGCAGATGGCGATGCTCTCGGCGGTGGGGGTGCCCCACCGCGCGAACAGCTCGCCGGTGCTGCGCTGGACCGGGTCGGCTGTCCGCAGGCTCTCGATCTTCGACCACGAGGTGCCGCCCACCCCCGAGGTCTCGACGCCGGCCACCGGCAGCTCGCGGATCTTGAGCGCCGTCGTGCGCGAGATGCCCGACCCGACCTCCTTGAGGAGGACCGGGACGCCCACCTCGGGCGCGACGGCCCGCAGCTTCGGGACGAGATCGGCGAAGCGCGTGTTGCCCTCGGGCTGGATCGCCTCCTGGAGCGGGTTCAGGTGGAAGAAGAAGGCGTCGCACCCGGCCCCTTCGACGAGGCGGCGGATCTCGCGCACGCCGACGCCGTAGTTGAGCTGCACCGCGCCGACGTTGCCGAACAGGAGCGGCAGGCCCGGCGCCGCGTCGCGCACCGCGTAGGTGGCGCGCGTCGAGAGATCCTCGAGCATCTTGCGCTGCGACCCGAGGGCCATCCCGACCCCGCACCGCTCGGCGGCGGCCGCGAGCCGCCGGTTGAGCTCGCCGGCCCGCGGCGTGCCGCCCGTCATCGCGCCCACCACGAGCGGCGCGGCCAGCCGCTTGCCGAGGAGCTCGGTCTCCGTGCTCACCGAGGCCATGTCGATGTCGGGCAGCGCGTCGTGATCGAAGCGCAGCCCGGCGAAGCCGTTCGCGCCCTCCGGGCCGAGCTCGACCCGCTCCGCGAGGCAGAGGGCGAGGTGGCTGTCCTTGCGATCGATCTCCGCCATCTCTCAGCCGATCGTGGAACGGATCGACCGGATGACGTTCCCGACGGTGGCCATGCTGTCCTCGACCGCCGTCGGCTCGTACCCACAGTGCACCATGCAGTCGGCGCATTTCGGGTGCCGGCCGGTCCCGTAGCGATCCCAGTCGGTCGTCTCCATCAGCTCCCGGAACGTGCGGGCGTAGCCGCCTTCGCTGAAGAGGTAGCAGGGCCGCTGCCACCCGAGGACACTGTAGTTCGGGCTCCCCCACGGCGTGCACTGATACTCCCGCTCGCCCTTCAGGAAGTCGAGGTAGAGCGGCGAGTGGTTGAACCGCCACCTGCGCTTGGCGGCGGGCGCGAGCGCCTTGCGGAAGAGCTCGCGCGTCTGCTCGCGGTGGAGGAACTTGTCCTGCACCGGGGCGCGCTCGTAGCTGTAGCCGGGCGAGATGGTCATGGCGTCCACCCCGAGCGCGGTCATGTCGTCGAAGAAGCGGTGCAGGTCCGCGGGGTCGTGCCCGAGGAAGATGGTCGAGTTCGTCGTCACCGTGAACCCGCGCTTCTTCGCGGCGCGGATCGCCTCGACGGCGACGCGGTAGACGCCCGGTCGCTGCACCGAGGCGTCGTGGCGCTCCTCGACGCCGTCGAGGTGGACGTTGAACGTGAGCTGCGCGCTCGGCCTGAAGAGATCGAGCTTGCGCTCGAGCAGGATGGCGTTCGTGCAGAGGTAGACGAACCGGCCGCGCTCGATGAGGCCCTGGGCGATGCGATCGATCTGCGGGTGGATGAGCGGCTCGCCTCCGGCGATGCTCACCATCGGCGCGCCGCACTCCTCGGCGGCGGCCCAGCACTGCTCGGGCGTGAGGTGCTGCTGGAGGATGCTCTCGGGGTGCTGGATCTTCCCGCACCCCATGCACTCCAGGTTGCACCGGAAGAGGGGCTCGAGCATCAGCACCAGCGGATAGCGCTTCCGGCGCCGCAGCTTCTGCTCGACGATGTACTTCCCGACCGCGACGGCCTGCTTCAACGGGATGCCCAAGAGACGTGCCTCCTCGACTGCGGGATGAATCCGTTCTGCTCGAACCACGCCACCGCGTCCTCGAAGGCGGCGCGCACCGGCGTCTGCGGCAGCCCGAGCTCGCGCACCGCCTTGCCCGGGTCGAAGAACATCCGACGTCGCGCCATCCGCACCGCCTCGAGGGCGACCGCCGGCGGCCGGCGCGTGATCCACGTCGAGACCGCCGTGCTCACCGCCCCGGCCGTCCACGCGACGGCGTAGGGCAGCCGCACGCGCGGCGCGGGGCGGCCGGTGATCTCGGCGAGCTCGGCCAGGATCTCCGCGAGCGTCATGTCGCGGTGGCCCAGGATGTAACGCTCGCCGACGCGCCCGCGCTCGGCGGCGAGGAGGTGACCTTCGGCCACGTCGCGGACGTGGACGATGTTGAGCCCCGTGTCGACGAACGCGGGGAGCTTGCCTCGCGCGAAGTCGACGATGACCTGCCCCGTCGGCGTGGGCTTGCGGTCCCACGGCCCTACCGGCGCGCTCGGATTCACCGCCACGATGGGCAGTCCACGCGCCGCGTACGCCAGCGCTGCCTGCTCGGCCTCGAGCTTCGACCTCTTGTAGTGGCTCGTCACCTGGCCGTCGAGGAGTGGCGTCATCTCGTCGCAAGGAGTCGGGTGCGCCGCCAGCCCGATGGTGCCCACCGTCGAGGTGTACACGACCCGCTCCACGCCTGCGGCGAGGCAGGCGTCCATCACGTGGACGGTGCCCTCGACGTTGCTCTGGTACAGCTCGCGAGGATCGCGGGCCCAGAACCGGTAATCCGCGGCGACGTGGAAGACCCAGTGGCAGCCCTGGACGGCGCGCCGGACGGCGTCTGGGTCACGCAGGTCGCCGACGGCCACCTCCACCGGCAGGCCGTCCACGTTGCCACGATCCGAGGTGGCGCGCACGAGCACGCGTACGTCCTCGCCACGCTCGACGAGCAGGCGCGCGACGTTCGCCCCGATGAACCCGGTGGCCCCGGTGACGAGCACCTTCCGCACGGTAGACGTCCTACCACAATCGCGGGGTGCTCCCCCGCTACGAAATTGGGACCCCTTCTGGCCGGTTCCCACGCGATGGATCCTATGCCGACTGGCCGGTCTCGCGCTCGACGGAGATCCGCGCCGCGAGGGGCCGCTGGCCCGCTCGCATCGCAGCGGGGACTCCGGGCGAAACGCCGCCGCGTCACGCTCCAGCTTGCTCGTGCCGGAACACCCAGTACCGGTGCAGCGGGTAGTTCCACACGAGTCCGATCACCAGCGAAGCCGCGATGACCCCGGGGACGGCCGGGAGACCGAGCCCGTCCACCAGCGCGTAGGCGCAGGCGAGGTTGAGCGCGAGCGACAGCGCGGAGACGCCCAGGTAGCGGAGACCCTCGCGCTCGATCGCCGCCCGGTGCGCCCGGTCGAACGCCCAGTGCCGCTTGAGCGAGAAGTCGGTGGCGGCGCCCGTCACGGCGCCCGCCGCGGCGGCGGTGAGGTAGTGGACGCCGGCGAGGACGAGGCCGGTCACCAGCACCCACTCGAGCCCGGAGGCGATGGCGGACGCGAGGTTGGCACGGACGAAGCGGCCCAGCTCGGCCGCGACGGCCCTCCCTCCCGGCAGCCTCATCGCTTGCGCAGCTCCTGGCGCGTGTACTGGGTGCGAAGCCAGCCGGTCCAGTTGGCGAGCCCGGCGATGATACCCAGCGTCACGAGGACGGGCGTGTGGAACGCCAGCTCCCCGCTCGGCGTGGGACGCCACGCCTCCCACATGGACGACAGGAGGGTGGCGACCGCCAGCCAGGTCGCGCGCTCGTGGCGCTGCATGAGCCCCATCCCGGCGTCGATCCCGTACGACTCGGCCTTCGCGCGCGCGTAGCTCACCATCACCGCGCCCGCGCAGGCGCCGACCGCGAGGATGAAGCCCCACCAGATCGTCCGGTAGTACCACGCGTATCCGAAGAAGACCGCCATCTCCGCCCACCGGTCGATGGCCGAGTCGAGCACCTCGCCGGCGTCGGAGGCGAGCCCGCGGCCGCGCGCCACGGCCCCATCGAGCGCGTCGCAGATGGCGCCCGCGACGAGCATGCAGGCGCCCACGCCGAACCAGCCCGCCGCGACGAAGAGGGCGGCGACGAGCTGGAGCACGAGCGACGCCCAGCTGAATACGTCGGGGCTCACCTCGAGGCGGATGGCGGTGCGCGCCACCGGCCCGAAGATCCAGAGCCCGCACTCCATCACGTACTTGGAGAGGAGGATGCTGCCCCCCGCCTTCTCCACGCGCGCGGTGCGCGGCCGGCCCTGCGCGGCGGTCTTCACGACGAATGCGAGGAACGCGGCGATGAAGCCGGCGGTCACGAGAACCGGCCCCCAGCGCGTCATCGGCCCTTCGAGCCAGCGAGCGTCGAGCCAGTCGCGGAGCACGCGTCGCCTCTTATCTCACCGGGCCCCTGGCGTGAAGCAGAACCGGCGCGCAGACCCCCATGGTGACTCTCGCGCGACGCTCCGCTCGGATCTGCTCCTCCCGGTCGCGGCGAGGGCGAGGACGATCAGGGCAGCCCGCATCGCCTCGGTGCGTGACGAGCATGGCGGTGGCGGAGGGGAGGATGCGCAGCGTCCTGGCGAGCGCCTCGTCGGCGTGTGCCGCCGCGAGCTCTGCCTGCTGGGTGGCCACCTCGTCGCCGCGCTCCAGGGCGAGCGCCAGCACCTCATCGAGGTCGAGCGCGCCGCACGGCGGGGCGCTACCCAGGATGAGGGTCGTGACGGATAGGAAAATCATCGGTTGCAGGTGAGCCGACGCCGCGCAAGCTCGTGGGCGGGCTCGGGCGTCTCAACCATCAGGCTGGCGAGAGCACGCAGGGCGTTCACCGCATGAGCAAGATCAGAATCCGCAGCCCGATCCCGGGGCCCCGTTCGCGGGAGATCGTGGCGAAGGAACAGCGCCACCTCGCCCCGGGCCTGCAGGGGTTCGCGCTGTGGGCCGGCGTCGCCATGGCGCGCGGCGAGGGCTCGACGCTGACGGACGTCGACGGGAACCCCTACGTCGACCTCATCGGCGGCATCGGCGTGAACGCGCTCGGACACTGCCACCCACGCCACGTCGAGGCGATCGCGGCCCAAGCGGGGAAGCTGACCGTGGGCAGCTTCACGTCCGAGCCGCGCGCAGATCTCGTCAACGAGGTGTGCGCGATGGCGCCGCCGGGCCTCGACCGGCTCCAGCTCTACTCCTCGGGCGCAGAGGCGGTCGAGTCGGCGCTGCGGCTCGCGCGCTGCGCCACCGGCCGGCAGGACGTGGTCGGCTTCTGGGGCGGATTCCACGGCAAGACGGCGGGGGCGATGGCGCTCATGGGCTCGACCGCGCGCCACGGTCTCGGGCCGCTGCCCGCCGGCGCGACGCTCGTCCCTTACGCGGACTGCTACCGGTGCCCGCTCCAGCTCACGTACCCTTCGTGCGGGCTCGCCTGCGCCGAGCTCGCGCGCGAGGCGATGAAGGTGCAGCCCAGCGGACCGGTCGCGGCCGTGGTGGTCGAGCCCATGCAGGGCACCGCGGGCAACGTGGTCCCGCCGGTCGACTTCCTCCCGGCCATCGCCGGCGCGGCCCGCGAGATCGGCGCGCTCCTCGTCGCCGACGAGATGATCACGGGCTTCGGCCGCACCGGAAAGCCGTGGGGTGTCGACCACGCCGGCGTCGAGCCCGACATCGTCACCATCGGGAAGGGGTTCGGCTCCGGGTTCCCCATCTCCGGCGTGCTCGCCCGCGACGCAGTCGCCCAGGCGAAGCCATGGTCGAACCCGTCCGGCGCATCGTCGAGCTACGGCGGGAACGCCCTCGCCTCGGCGGCGGCGGTCGCGTCGGTCCGTACGATCCGCGACGAGCGGCTGTGGGAGAACGCGGAGCGGGTGGGCACCGCGATGGTCTCCGAATTGCGCCGGATGCAGGAGCGCCATCCCTTCATCGGCGACGTTCGCGGGGCCGGGCTCTTCATCGGCGTGGAGCTCGTGAAGGACCGGCGGACGAAGGAGCCGCTCGATGCGGCGCTGATGAGGCAGGTCTACGCGGACTGCGTGCGGCGCGGCCTGCTCGCCATGACCTACACGCCCCACGTGCGCCTGCAGCCCGCGCTCACGATCGACGTCGAGACCGCGCTGGAAGGCCTCGCCATCCTGGGCGAGGTCTTCCGCGGCCTCGAGGACGCAGGAGGCTGGCGGTGAGCGCGATCGAGCGGAGGCGGGAGGAAGATCCATGAAGGCGCGCGCGAGCGGGCGGCGGCTGCGGGGCGCCCTGGCCGGCTACGGCTTCATCGGCGCGCAGGGCCACGTCCCGGCGTATCTGAAGCGGCGCGACGTGGAGATCGTGGCGGTCGCCGACGTGTGCGCCGAGCGCCGCGCGCTCGTCGCCGAGCAGCTCCCGCGGGCGAGCGTCTACCCCTCTGCCGAGGCGCTCCTCTCCGCCGAGCGCGGCCGGCTCGACTTCGTCGACGTCGCGACGCCCCCCTGCGACCACGCCGAGATCGCCCACCGGGCGCTCGACCTGGGGCTCCACGTGCTCTGCGAGAAGCCTCTCGCGACGCGGCTTGCCGACGCGGGCGAGCTGCTCGAGCACGCGGTGCGGGCGCGGCGCGTGCTCTTTCCCTGCCACAACTACAAGCACGCGCCGGTGGTGAGCGCCGTGCGTGACGTCATCCGCTCCGGCCGCATCGGGCGCGTGCGCTCGGTCACGCTCGAGACGTTCCGCAACACGCACTCGAAGGGGATCGCGGAGTGGAATCCGCACTGGCGACGCCAGACCCGCCACGCGGGCGGTGGCATCGCCATGGACCACGGAAGTCACACGTTTTACCTGACGTTCGATTGGATGGGCGCATGGCCGTCCGCGGTGACCGCCAAGATGACCAACGCGGAGCCGGCGCGCTGGGACACCGAGGACAGCTTCTCGGCGGTGCTCACCTTCCCGGACGGCCTCGCGGACGTCCATCTCACCTGGACGGCGGGCGTCCGGAAGGTCATCTACACGGTCCAGGGCGAGCGCGGGGCCATCACGGTGGACGACGACGACATGCAGGTCGCGGTCCAGCGCGCGACGGCGGGGCTGGACGTCGCGCAGGGCGCGGTCGCCTGGCAGGTCGAGCGACACAGCGTCGCGTCGGACTGGATGGACGCCAGCCACACACGCTGGTTCAACGCCATGTTCGACGAGTTCCTGGCCGCCATCGCCGGTGGCGACCACGCGGGCCCGGAGGCGCGAGACGCCTACCGGTGCATCGAGATCATCACCACCGCCTACCGCTCGGCGGGCGAGGGCTCCCGCGAGCTGCCCCTCGGGGCGCCGATGCCCGCCGAGCTGCCCTCGTCCCGGTGAACGACGCGTCCCGTCGCGTCCTGTGCTCCTGTTTCAGGCTCTTCTTCACGACGCGGTCGTCTCTGCTGCCGAGAGTGGCAGAGTGACGACGAACTGGGACCCTCGCCCGGGTCCCTCGCTGGTGGCGCGAATGGACCCGCCGTGCAGCCTGACGAGCTCCTTCGCAAGAGGGAGGCCGAGCCCCAGCCCACCCTCCGTCCTCGCCAGGCCCTGCTCGGCCTGTGCAAATGGCTCGAACATCCGCTCCACCTGTCCGGGTTCCATGCCGATACCCGTGTCCCGTAACGAGATCTCGGCTCTTCCTCCGTCCGCCGTGACGCTCACGATCACGTTCCCACCCGCAGGCGTGAACTTCAGCGCGTTTCGGAGCAGGTTCCCGGCCACCTGCGCCATGCGCGTCGCGTCGGCGTCGACCCAGAGGGGGCCGACCGGCTGCTCGAGGCGGAGATCGATCCCGGCGTCATCGAACAGCGAGCGGAGATCGTCGCACGTCGATCGGATGACGTCCCGCAGATCGAGGCGCGCGCGGTGAATCTCGATCTTCCCACGCGTGATCCGGGTGACGTCGAGCAGATCGTCGACGAGACGTGTCAGGTGCTGGGTTTGGCGCTGGAGGACCTTTCTCGCCCGCGCAGCCACCGGGCTGTCGGGTGGCGCCCGGTCGAGCAGGTAGATGCTGCTGCAAATCGGCGCGAGCGGGTTCCGGAGCTCATGCGACATGACGCCGAGGAACTCGGTCTTTCGATGATCGGCGCGCTGGAGCTCGCCGTAGAGCCGCGCGTTGTCGATGGCGGTCGCGGCGCGGCGAGCCACCTCCAGCGCCAGCTCGAGATCGGCGCGCCCGTACCGCCCCGGCGTGCTCGAGCCCATGGTGAAGGCGCCGAGGGTCTGCCCGCGGCCCACGAGCGGCACGATCACCGCGCTGCGGGTCCCGATCGCGCGGACGAGCTCCGCGTGGTCCGCGTCCTCGCACCCGCTTCGCAGGACCTCCTCCGTGATGTCGGAAGCCAGGATCGGCTCGCCGCTGCGCAGGCAGGCGGACGCGGGATGGGGTGAGTCCCAGCGCGCCGGGTGGCGCAGCTCCAGCTGCGCGAGGAGCGCTTCCTTCGCCGGGTCGGCGCACGCCCGGGCCACGCGGCGGATCTCGCGGCCCTCGACGAGATCGAGCACGCACGTGTCGGCGAGCGACTTCACGCACAATCGTCCGAGCCGGGTCAGCGTCTCCTCGTAGTCGAGCGACTCCGAGAGGAGCGCCCCCGCGTCGGCGAGGAAGGTGGAGCGGCGCTCCGCCTGCTCGGCGGCCGTCCGCGCCACGCGCTCGCGCTCGAAGAGCAGCGCGTTCTCCATCGAGATGGCCGCCTGCCATGCGAGCAGCGAGAGCGCCGTCAACCGGTCGGGCGTGAACGCGCCGGCGACGAGGTCGTTCTCGAGGTAGACGAGGCCGACCAGGCTCTCCTGCCGGACGATGGGGAGGCAGAGGACGGACCTCGGCCGGTGGGTCGTGAAGTAGGCGTCGGACGCGAACATCCCCGCGCCGGCGGCCGCGTCGTCGAGGATCACCGGCTCCCGCGTCAGGCGCGCGTAGTGGACGACCGACGCCGGCAAGAGCGGGGAGGACTCCACGCGCAGCGACGGGAGGATGCGGGTCGCGACCCCCTGCTCCTCGAGGAGAGCCTCCGCCTCGATGGAGAGGCCGCCGTCGCGCGCGAGGACGAGAAAGCCCCTGCGCGCGCCCCCCTGCTCGAGGACGACCTGGAGCAGCGTGCCGACGAGCTTCTCGACCTCGATCTCGCCCGAGATGGTCTGCGACGCCTTCACCACCGAGAGCAGGTCGACCTGCTCGGCCCGCGCGGCGAAGGTCGCAGTGGGTGCGAGCGGCCGCGGCTCGAGGAGCTGCGGATGGAGCCGCTCGAGCTGCCTGACCTTGCCGTCAGCCCCCCAGCGCATGTAGCAGGCCCGCGCCTCGCGCAGGTAGGTGTCGGCGATCAGCTCCAACCCTCGCGCCCGGTAGAACCTCGAGGCGACCTCGTAGGCGAGCGCCTCGTTCTGGACGAAGCCGTTGTCGCGCGCGGAGCGGATCGCCTGCTCGTACGATCGCGTCGCGCTCTCCGCCTCGCCGTCCACGCGCGCGAGCTCGGCTGCGAGCAGCGCCGCGCGGTTCCCGAAGTTCTCGGGGCAGTTCTCCGCCCAGACCTCGAGCTGCTCGAGATGCGCGACCAGCGCCTCCCGGTGCCGAGGTCGCTCCTCGGCCGATGCGGCGTCGTGGTGCGCCGCGCGTGCGAGCGCGGCGTGGAAATGGTACTCGGCCAGCTCGAAGAACGACGGTGACGTCCAGAGAAGCGACTGCGCCTTCGCAGCGGCCTCGAGGGCGGCAGCATGGTCGCCCGCGAAGAAGCGCCCTTGCAGCTTGCGGATCCAGTACCAGCAGGTGGCGATCGCCAGGCGCGGATCGCTCTCGAGGTGCTGCTCGAACCGAGCTTCGTCGAATGGTGCTTCGTCGAACGAGGAGAAATCCGGCGTCAGGCCCCGCAGGGTCCGGATGAGCCTCAACTGACCGGTGAGGATGTCGGCGACGAGGCCGAACTTCACCTTTCGTACGAAGGCGAGCGCGCGCTCGGCTTCCCGCTGCACGTCCCCGAGCGGCTCGCCGTCGGCGAGGAGCAGCGTGACGAGGCAGTTGCAGGCATAGGACGCATAGGTGAGATCGCCGGTCTCCTGGGCGGTGTCGAAGGCGCGCCGCACCAGCTCGATCCCGCCGCGCAGATGCCTCGTCCAGGGATTGACGAGGTGCCCGAAGCCCACGTAGACCCTCGCCTTGAAGCGAAGAAGGTCGCGCTTCTCCATGAGATCGAAGCCGAGCTTGCCGAAGCGGAACCCAGCCTGGTAGTCGCCGAAATGCGGACCGAGGACCATGCCGAGCCGCAGGTAGCCGAGGCACGAGCCCTCGCTGTTGCCATGCTCCAGGCTGAGGTTCGCCATGCGGCCGACCAGGAGGCAGAACAGATTCTCGTCGGTGAACAGGGCCGGCGACGATCCCCACGTGAGAACGTCCAGCGTCGCGCACCACTCCGGGTCGGCCATCGCGGGCAAGTCGATGAGCTCCTCGATCGAGCGATCCCCGAGCTGCCGCCACAGGCGCTCGTATTCCTGGCGTACCTCCTCCGCCGCCGGGTGCGGTGACCAGTGGACGCCGAGGCGCCGGAGGTATTCGAGGCACGCCTCCACGCTGCGGTCGCTCCGATCCAGGGTCGTGTAGAGAGCCACCTGCGCGCAGGCGACGGCAGCCGCGTCGATGATGATCGCTGCGCGGCGCGCGAGCATCGCGAGCCGCCCCTCCGCCGCCGTCAGCTCGCCCGTCAGGTATTCGCATTCGGCCCGGTGGAGGTCGAGCGCGAAGGCGAGATCATACCGCCGGTCCCAGCGGTCCTCCGCCAGCAGCGCTCCGCCCGCGGCGAGATACTGCAGCGCCGAGGCGTAGGCCGTCGACGCCTTGGCGCGCTTGCCGGCGACGAGGTTGAGCTCGGCCACCCGCTCTCGCTCCTCGCGCGACGTGATCAGCGCGGCGCCGCGGTCGAGCTGGTTCACCGTCTCGAAGATCTTCTCCTCGAGCTCGCCCGGCGGCGTGCGTGCCAGGAGCAGCCTGCCAATCTGAAGGTGCAGCGCCGCGCGCTCGCTTTCGGGAATGAGCGAGTAGGCCGCCTGCTGGATGCGATCGTGCGCGAAGGCATACGAGTCGTGGGAGCGGAGGGCGAGCCCCTCCCTGATGGCCTCCCACAGGCCGCCGAGGGTCTCCTCCTCTGACCTCCCGTGCGTGAGGGCGAGCAGGGAGATCTTGCCCTCGTTCCCGATGCAGGCGGCGATCCTGACGACATCCTGGGTGACGGCCGGGAGCGCGGTCAGCCTCCTCGCCATGAAGTCCGCGACGTTGTCCGTGTAGCCCTTCCGCTGGATGCCGGCGCCGTCCCACCGCCAGGTCAGAGCCGCTTCGTCCAGCTCCAGGAGCTGCTCCCGATGGATCGTCGTGAGGAATTGGATGACGAAGAAGGGGTTCCCGCCCGTCTTCTCGTGCACGATCGCGGCGAGGGGCCGCGCGCGCGCCGGCTCGGAGCGCACCGTGTCCGCCACGAGCTCGGCCACGTGCTCCATGCCGAGCGGTGACAGGACGACGTCATCCACGACGGCCGGCGTCTTGCGGATGCGCTCGAGCATCCGCGCGAGCGGGTGGGATGGGTCCACCTCGTTGTCGCGGTAGGCGCCGATGAGGAGCAGGTATCGTGTGTGCGGATGGGTGATCACGTCCTCGATCAACCGGAGGCTCCCCGCGTCGGCCCACTGGAGATCGTCCAGGAACAGGACGAGGGGATGTTCCTTCCTCGTGAACACTCCGAGGAAATCGCGGAACGCGCCATGGAACCGTCGCTCTGCCTCCGTGAGCGGCAGCTCCGGGACGGCGGCCTGATCACCGATGAGGAGCTTGAGCCGCGGGATCACGTCCGTGATCAGCTTGCCGTTCGTCCCGAGCGCCTTCTGGATCTCCTCCCGCCAGACGCGCAGGCGAGGCTCGCCCTCCGCGAGCAGTCCGGTCACGAGATCGGTCAGGACCTTGACCGGCGTCGAGTAGGGAATCCCGCGAGCGAGCTGATCGAACTTGCCGCCGAGGAAGAAGCCGCGCTCCTTGACGAGCGGCTTCTGGAGCTCCTGGACGAGCGACGACTTGCCGATCCCGGAGTAGCCCGAGACGAGCACGAGCTCGGGGGATCCCGTATTGACCACGCGCTCGAGGGCGCGCAGCAGGACCGCCCGTTCCTGGTCGCGACCATAGAGCCTCTGCGGGATCTGGAGGCGGTCCGGGAGGTCCCGCTCGCCCAAGGGGAACGGGATGATCCGCCGGCTGACGCGCCATGGAGCGAGGCAGCGCTCGAGGTCGAGCTTCAGGCCGCGGGCGGTCTGGTACCGCTCGTCGGCCATCTTGGCGAGGAGCTTCAGGACGATCTGCCCGATGGCCTCGGGCACCTGGACGATCTCCGAGGGCGGGGTCGGTGCGCGGGCCACGTGGCAGTGGATCCACTCCAGCGGGTCGCGCGCCTCGAAGGGGAGCCGGCCCGTGAGCATCTGGTAGAAGGTGACGCCCAGGGAGTAGAGGTCCGTCCGGCTGTCGATGGCGCGGTTCATCCGGCCGGTCTGCTCGGGCGAGATGAAGGGCAGCGAGCCTTCGATCAGGTGTGGCGGCCGCGGCGCCGGATGTTCGCGAGGCAAGCGGCTGGCGAGGCCGAAGTCGGCGAGCTTCACTTCCAGGGTGGCGGGGTGGACGAGGATGTTCTCGGGCTTGAGATCCTTGTGGATGACGCCCTGCCGGTGGAGGTCGGCGACGGCGCCCGCGATGCGAACGGCGAGCTCGAGGAACTTCTCCACGGGCATCGGCGTCCCGAGGAGCCGGTCGAGGGATTGCTCGCCGCAATCCTCGAACACCAACGCTGGCATCCCCTGATACGTCTCGAGCGCGAGCGGCCTGACGATCGCCCGGAGATCGAGCGACGCGGCGGTCTCGTACTCGTGTCGTAACCTCTCCAGGTCCTCCTGCCGGCATCGCCGTGAGTCGAGCACCTTGAGGACGACGGAACAGTGATCGTCTCCGCGCAGTGCGCGGTACATGGTCGTGCAGCCGCCCTGATGGAGCGTCTCCGTCGCGGTGTAATCGTGCTGAGTGGACCCGGCCGGCATGGCGCCGTTCTCCGGAACGAGGCGAACCGCATATAGAAAGAAGGCTTCGTGGGTTCAAGCGGGTCGCCAATCTTCCGAGTGACCTTCCAGGCGCCCTCAATCAGATTGAGCCCGGGCGAGCAGGTGAAAGACGTGAAGGCCCCGGCGGCATCGCCGAGGTGATGCGGGCAGCGAACCCCCGGCTTCGCCGCGGCCCCGCTTGGGTCATGCTTGCGTCAGCGGGCAAGCCGCGGCCCCGCTCGGGGGGCGCGCCTCGTCAGGTTGCTCGTGTGACGTCGAGCAAGCATGAAGCGGTCAACCGATGGCGGACCGAGAGCCGAGCGCGCACGGGCGTGCACCCGCAGATGCACGGGAGGAGGAGACCGTGCTCGCGAGCGATCATGCTCGTCTCTACGAGGAGCTGGAGGCGCGGAACCGAGAGCTGGCCGAAGCGGTCGAGCAGCAGACGGCGACGAGCGAAATCCTTCGCGTCATCTCCCGATCACGCACTGGCGTCCAGCCGGTCTTCGACACGATCGTCGCGAGTGCGGCCCAGCTCTGCGAGGCGAACTTCGGCCTCGTCATGCTCCACGAGAGCGGCTGGCTATCCCTGGCGGCCCGCACCAGCTGCACGCCTGAATTCGCCGACTTCCTCGCGCGGGGTGTGCGCGTGAGTCGTGGGACGGCGGCCGGTCGCGTCGTGATGGAGCGCAGACCGGTCCAGGTGATCGACTTCATGGCGGAGCCGGATATCCCCCCTTCGCCACCGCACCAGATCGAGGGTGTTCGTACCGTGATGGCTGTGCCCATGCTTCGCGACGACCGGTTACTCGGCGTCATCGCCGTCTGGCGGCGCGAGGTGCGGCCCTTCTCGCAGAAGCAGATCACGCTCCTGCAAACGTTCGCAGACCAGGCAGTGATAGCGATCGAGAACGTTCGGCTCTTCACGGAGCTCGAGGCGCGCAACCAGGAGCTGACCGAAGCGCTCGAGCAGCAGACGGCCACCAACGAGATCCTGCGGGTCATCTCCCGTACGCCGACCGAAGATCAGCCGGTGTTGCTTCATGACCTCCAGAGGGAGTTCGAGACGATCGCCTCGGCGGCGCTGAAGCTGTGCGACGCCAGCTCGGCGAACGTGTTCACGTTCGACGGCACATTGCTCCACGTGGCGGCGCTGGCGATGGTCAGTCCGGAGGGTGTGGAGGCCGTTCGTCGGCTGTTCCCGCGGCCCCCAGACCGCGGCCTGGCAGCCAGCCGAGCCGTTCTGACGCGCGGCGTGGTCGCCATTCACGATACGCATGCCGACCCGGACTATGCGCTCAAGAATGGCGAGCAATGGGGCTTCCGCAGCGTGCTGGGCATTCCCCTCATGCGTGACGGCATGCCGATCGGCGCCATCGCGGTCGGCCGGCGTGACCCCGGGCCGTTTCCGGAAAAACAGATCGCCTTGCTGCAGACCTTCGCCGATCAGGCGGTCATCGCGGTCGAGAACGTTCGTCTGTTCAAGGAACTGGAGGCACGGACGACGCAGCTCGCGCGGTCGGTAGAACAACTGCGGGCGTTGAGCGAGGTGGGCCAGGCGGTCAGCTCGACGCTCGACCTGGAAACCGTGTTGAGCACGATCGTCTCGCGTGCCACCCAGCTCGCCAGCATGGACGGTGGCGCCATCTACGAGTACGAGGAAGAACGGGAGCAGTTTCGCCTGCACGCGACGGACCGGCTGCCCGATGAGCTCGTCGAGGCGCTTCGTTCCACGGCCATACCCAAGGGAGAAGGCTCGATCGGGCGACTGGCGACGACCGGCGAGCCGGTGGCGATCAGCGACATCACGGACGAAGGCATATACCAGAGCCGGGTCCGCGAGATCCTCCTGCGCCTGGGTTATCGGTCGGTGCTGGCGGTGCCGCTGCTGCGCGAGGACCGGTTGCTCGGCGGGCTCGTCGTCAACCGGAAGACCCCTGGCGAGTTCGAGCCACACGTCATCGACCTGCTGAAGAGCTTCGCGACGCAATCTGCGCTGGCGATCCAGAATGCGCGACTGTACCGCGAGATCGAAGACAAGGGCCGGCAGCTCGAGGTCGCAAGCCGGCACAAGAGCGCGTTCCTCGCCAACATGTCGCACGAGCTTCGGACGCCGCTCAACGCGATCATCGGATTCACCCGCATCGTGATGCGTCGCTCGCAGGATCAGTTGGAGCCGAAGCAGTACGAGAACCTGGAGAAGATCCTCACGAGCGCGCAGGACCTGCTCTCGCTGATCAACGCGATTCTCGATCTCGCCAAGGTGGAAGCAGGCCGGATCGAGATCGACCCGGGCGAAGTTCAGCTGGTGCCGGTGCTGGAGCAATGCATGCGCACGGTCGACCCTTTGATCAAGGACACCGTCACGCAGGTCAGGGCCTTCGACCGAGAGCTTCCCTCCATGATGGTCGACGAGGAGAAGCTGCGACGAATCGTCATCAACCTGCTGAGCAATGCCGCGAAGTACACATCGAGCGGCAGCATCCAGGTTCGCGCGCGGTCGGCGAACGGCTCCATCGAGCTCGCCGTCATCGACACGGGCATCGGCATCGCGGCCGAGAAGCTGGACTTGATCTTCGAGGAATTCGAGCAGGCGGATGCCCGCAGCACGCGCGAGTATGGCGGCACCGGGCTCGGTCTCGCCATCGCCCGCCGCCTGGCCCGGCTGATGGGCGGCGACATCCGCGCCGAGAGCGTGCTGGGCGCGGGATCGACGTTCACGCTCACGCTGCCGATCCGCTACCGCTCATCGTGACCATGAAGACGGTCCTGATCGTCGAGGACATCGAGCTGAATCGGGAGCTGCTGGCGCAGCTCCTCGAAGGTGACCATCGGCTGGTGTTCGCGGAAGACGGCTTGGCCGCGCTCGAACGCGCCGCCGAGACGAGGCCCGATCTCATCCTGATGGATCTATCTCTGCCGCGCATGGACGGCTGGGAGGCCACCCGTCGACTGAAGGCGGATCACACGCTGGCGCACATTCCGGTGATCGTGCTCTCCGCCCACGCGATGAGCGGCGACGAGGAGCGGGCACGGGCAAGCGGCTGCGACGACTTCCTGACGAAGCCGATCGACGAGACCCTGCTGTTCGAGAAGATGGCGAGGCATCTTGGGCACTGACGCCGCGACCGTGCTGATCGTCGACGACGAGCCGGTCAACGTCGACCTGCTCGAGCAGGAGCTGGGAGCGGCGGGTCATCACACGGTCAGTGCGGCGAGCGGCGAAGAGGCCGTCGTGCTGGCTGCGCAAACGCAGCCGGACTTGATCCTGCTCGATGTGATGATGCCAGGGATCGACGGCTACGAGACGTGCCGCCGGTTGAAGGCGAGCGAGGCGACGCGCGCCATCCCGGTCATCATCCTCACCGCGCTCAGCGAGACCTTCGAGAAGGTACGCGCGTTTCGCGAAGGGGCGGTGGACTACGTCACGAAGCCCTTCGAGACCGAGGAGCTGCTCGCACGCGTCGGCACCCACATCGCGTTGCGTCGGGAGATCGAGGCCCATCGCAAGTCGAAGGCCACCATCCACCTCCTGGTCGAGGAGAGCCGCTCCGATCGCGATGCGCTCATCGGCGAGTCGTCAGCGCTGCAGCGCGTGCGTGAGCAGATCGCGCAGGTCGCACCGACCGACAGCACGGTGCTGATCCAGGGCGAGACTGGCACCGGCAAGGAGCTCGTGGCGCGCGCGATCCATGAGAAGAGCGCGCGCCGCGAACGTCCGCTCATCAAGATCAACTGCGCCGCCCTACCGCGCGAGCTGGTCGAGAGCGAGCTCTTCGGCCACGAGAAAGGCGCCTTCACCGGCGCCATCCAGCAGCGCCGCGGCCGCTTCGAGCTCGCCGACGGCGGAACCTTGTTCCTGGACGAGATAGGCGAATTGACCCCCGAGGCCCAGGCCAAGCTGCTGCGGGTGCTGCAGGAGCGCGAGTTCGAGCGCATCGGCGGAGCGCGCACCCTGCGCGTCGACGTGCGCGTCATCGCAGCGACGAATCGTGACCTGCACGCCGAGGTCGGAGCGTCCCGCTTCCGCGCCGATCTCTACTTCCGGCTCGACGTCTTCCCGATCGTTCTACCGTCGCTGCGCGAGCGCCGCGACGACATCCCGGGCCTCCTGCAGCATTTCGTGGCGAGAACGGCGCGCAAGCTCGGGCGCGCCGTCGACGGGATGTCCCCGACCTTCATCGAACGAGCTCGCGCCTACGACTGGCCCGGCAACGTCCGGGAGCTCGAAAACCTCGTCGAGCGTGCGCTCATCATGTCGCGCGACGGCGTGCTCGACGCGAGCGAGCTCTTCGCCGGACCCGTCAGCGCGGCGCGAGCGGACCCCACGGGCAACGACACGCTGGAGGAAGTGGAGCGGGCGCATATCCGCCGCGTGCTCGATGGCTCGTCCTGGCGGATCGAGGGGGATCAGGGAGCCGCCCGCAAGCTCGGACTGAACCCGAGCACCCTCCGGGGCCGCATGCGTAAGCTCGGGATTTGCAAGACGCGCTGACCGTCGCATTCGACGGTTCGCCGCCGTCGAGTTTGGCGGATCCAGCGCATCTGGCGCTCGGGCGCACGGGTTTCACGGTCAATCCGTCGACATGTCGCGGCTTTCCCCGGAGCCATCTTCCTGGCACGGCGCATGCCCAGTGGTGTGCCAAGCGGGATCATTCGACCCGTGCACCAGCAACCACCAAGAACGGAGACTGCCATGAGTTTGCGCATCAATTGCAAGGCGCCGAACTTCACTGCGGAGACGACGGAGGGCGTCATCAACTTCCACCAGTGGATCGGGAACGGCTGGGCCATCCTCTTCTCGCACCCGAAGGACTTCACCCCGGTCTGTACGACCGAGCTCGGGTACGTGGCTTTGCTCAAGGATCAGTTCGACAAGCGGAACTGCAAGGTCCTCGGCCTGAGCGTGGATCGCGTGGATGACCACAAGAAGTGGTCGAAGGACATCGAGGAGACCCAGGGCCATGCCATCAACTATCCCTTGATTGGCGACCCGGACCTCAAGGTCGCGAAGGCCTATGACATGCTGCCGGAAGACACCAACGTGTACGGCGAGCTGGGCGTGGTCCTGGGCGGCGACACGTCAGAGAGCCGAGGAGAGCACGACAATGCCACCGTGCGGTCGCTCTTCGTCATCGGGCCGGACAAGAGGATCAAGGCCATCCTCACATACCCGATGAGCACCGGCCGCAACTTCGACGAGGTGCTGCGCGTTCTCGACTCCTGCCAGCTCACCGACAAGCACAGCGTGGCGACGCCCGTGAACTGGAAGCAGGGCGACGACGTGGTCATCGGAAGCTCCGTGTCGGATGTGGAGGCCAGGAGGGAGTTCCCGAGCGGCTGGAAGGCGCCGAAGCCGTACCTGCGGATCGTGCCGCAGCCGAGGTGAGCCCGTGGAGGAGTCGGCCATGATGAACGCGGCAGGGAGACGCGGTGACACACGCCACGTCGAGCGGAAGTGGCGGCGTCACCCTCGCGACTCGGGCAGGCGCGATACGCGGTCTGCCCAGGGGGAGCGCGGCGCGGTGTGATGGCGGCCGGTAGATGGGAGAGGTGGCGACGGCCTGGCTCGCAGGAGGCAGCGGTCTCGTCGGCGGCGAGCTCCTCGCGCGACTGCTACGGGATGACACCTTCAAGGCCGTCGTGTCGTTCGGCCGGCGGACGCTGCCCTTCGAGGACCCGAAGCTGACGCAGCTCACCGTCGATTTCTCGAAGCCTTCGACGCTCACGACCGAGGTCGCGCCCGCCGTGGCGTTCTCATGCCTCGGCACCACGATGAAGAAGGCCGGCTCGCGCGGCGCGTTCCGGGCAGTCGACCACGATGCGGTGCTGGCGTTCGCACGCGCTGCCCGGAGCAGGGGTGCGCACACGTTCGTGCACGTGACGGCGCTCGGCGCCGACCCGCGGTCGCGAGTCTTTTACAACGCGGTCAAGGGTGATCTGGAACAGGATGTGGCCCATCTCGGGTTCGACAGCGTGTACGCGCTACGCCCGTCGATCCTGGGTGGCCAGCGCCCAGAGAGTCGTCCCGTGGAGCGCGCAGCCCTGCTCGTCTTGGGAGCGCTGGGCCCGCTGCTCGGGAAGTACCGGCCAACGCCGGCCGGCGCGGTGGCCGAAGCCATGCTGGCGGTGGCGAGCGCGCCCCGGCCTGGGGTGCATGTCGTGGACGCAGCCGCCATCCTGAACCGGGCAGGGTGAAGTACCTGACTGGCGAAGTACCTGGCTATGGAAGGGTAGGACGTGGCGAACAAGATGAGGGCAGTGCAGGTGGCGAAGGCCGGAGGTCCGTTCGAGCTCGTCGAGCGCGCGGTCCCGGAGCCCGCGGCGGGGGAGGTCCGCATCCGGGTCGAAGCGTGCGGGATCTGCCACAGCGATGCGATCGTGAGGGCGGGCGCGTACCCTGGCCTCACGTTGCCGCGCGTACCGGGGCACGAGATCGCCGGACGTGTCGACGCAGTGGGCGCGGGCGTGGCGGGCTGGAAGCCTGGCGACCGCGTCGGCGTGGGCTGGCACGGCGGCCATTGCTTCCGGTGCACCGCCTGTCGGAAGGGCTGGTTCATCAACTGCGAGCGGGCGCGCATCACCGGGATCAGCTTCGACGGCGGCTACGCGGAGTACGTGGTCGTGCCGCAAGAAGCGGTGGCGCGGATGCCGGACGAGCTCGAAGCGACTTTGGCGGCGCCCCTCCTGTGCGCGGGCATCACCACCTTCAACGCGCTCCGCAACAGCGGCGCGCGCGCCGGCGACACCGTGGCCGTGCAGGGGATCGGCGGCCTCGGCCACCTCGCGATCCAGTATGCGGCGCGGATGGGGTTCCGCACCGTCGCGGTGTCGCATGGTTCGGACAAGCTCGGGCTCGCGCGCGAGCTCGGCGCGCACGAGTACGTCGACACGCAGCGGACCTCCGCCGCCGAGGGCCTGGCGAAGCTCGGCGGCGCCGATCTCGTGCTCGCCACCGCGCCGAATGGGCCCGCCATCCAGAGCACGCTTGGCGGCCTCAAGCCGCGCGGCAAGCTCCTCATCGTGGCCGCCCCAGCCGAACCGCTCGAGGTCTCGGCGCTGGGGCTCCTGAGCGGCAAGACCATCGCAGGATGGCCGAGCGGCAGCTCGATCGACTCGGAGGAGACGCTGGCGTTCAGCGCGCTCACCGGCATCCGGCCCCGGGTCGAGGTCTTCGCGCTGGAACGGGCGGAGGAGGCCTTCGCGAAGATGCTGCAGAACCGCGTTCGCTTCCGGGCCGTCCTCACGCTGTGAGCGGCCCCGGGTATCAGCCGACCTTGAGCAGCTCCATCGCCTTCTTCAGGCTCGTCCCGAGCCGCCCGAGCGCTCGCGCGAGGCTGCCGATCTCGTCGCGGCGCTTGAGGCCGGGGACCGGGAGATCGAGTCGCCCCATGCTGTAGCCGTCGGCCACGGCGGTGAGCTCGCGGAGGGGCCGGATGATGGAGGTCGCCAGGTAGACGATGAGCGGGACGACGACGACCAGGAACCCGTTCCCGACCGCGATATACAGCCTCCACAGGAACGAGCTCGTCGCCTCGTGGATCTCGCCGAGGATGCGCGCCTTCTTCTCCTCGACGTCGTCGACGTAGACGCCCGTCCCGACCCAATAGCTCGTCCCTGGGATCATCCGTGCATAGGAGAGCTTGGGGAGCACGCCTTTGCCGGGCTTGTTGAACCAGTATTCGACGAAGCCGCCGCCGGCCTGTGACACCTGATCGAGCTGCCGGATGAACGGCGTTCCCCTCGGGTCCTGCTTCTCGAGAAGGTTCTGCCCCTCGAGATCGGGAAGCGTCGGGAGCACGAAGACGGTGCCACCCACCTTGTAGATGAAGTAGTAACCGGAATTGTCCGGGAAGAACCGGGCGCCCTTCACGAGCGACGTGAAGATCCGGTGCGTCTCCCGCTCGTCCTTCACCCCCGCCGCGGCGGCCCCCAGCGTCGAGGCCATCGCGTCCACGAGGTCCTTCAGCTCGTTGCGATAGTCCTGCAGCATCATCTCGGTGGCCCGCCGAGTGGCCATCTCGCGAACCCGACCGACCAGGACGTGGTAGCCGCCGGCCGTCGCACCGGTGAAGAGCACCAGGACCGCCACCAGCGCGAAGATCTTCTTCGTGATCGACATGGCAACCTCCTGCGTCGCGCGGAGGCGCGCGCGCACCGGCGCTGGGCTACGGGACGAGGGTCATCGCAGCGGTGGGCGCACGCGACGTGCAGCCATCGACGAGATGAACGACGGACTGGTACGGAATGCCGGCGTGCCGCGAGAGCCCGATCTCGCAGGTGCGGCTGTTCGAGTATCCGCGCCGACAGTCGTGCGGGATCTGCCCCGGGAGGCGCGAGAGGGCGGACGCGTTCAGCGCCGGGAGCGTGAAGCCCTTGTCGCCCGCGAACCCGCAGCACTGGATGCCCACCGGGTGGACGACCTCGTCGGCGCACATCTGTGCGAGCGCCTTCATCTTGTTGGTGAGACCCATCTTCTCGGTGCTGCACGGCGGGTGAATGGCGACCGTCTCGGCCCGTCTCTCGAACCGGAGCCGGTCCATCAGGAACGCGTGGATGAACTCGACCGGCTCGTAGAGCGCGAGCCGCGCGTCGACTCTCCCCTTCATCCGGTACAGGCACGGACTCGTGTCGCAGAGGATCGGCAAGGCGCCGTCTCGGCTCGCGTCGAGCAACGCCGCCGAAAGCTCGCTGGTCTTCTCGTCAGCGCACCGCGGGAAACCCTTCGACTCGAACGCCATCCCGCAGCAGAGCGAGTCCAGGTTCGCCGGGAACAGGACGTCGTATCGGGCCTTGGCGAGGACGGACAGCATGGCGTCGTAGACGCCGCGCTCGTCGGGCGCGCCGCGCGCGGGGCCGAGCGTCCGCGCCACGCAGCTCGGAAAGTACACGACCGCACGATCCGCGCCCTCCACGACCTGCGGCGGGGTCAGCTTCTGGGGCCGCGGCATGTGCTCGTTCCAGATCGGCAGCGCGCCCCGTGTCACGACGTGGCCGGCCTTGCTCAGCCCGCGCACGACCGTCGATCCGAGCACGGCGTGCATCGCGGAGGCGGTCGCGAGGCCCGCCCGCACGCCGCCGCACAGCATCGAGAAGTGTTGCGCGGCCGCTCGCGCGCCTCCCACGGCGGCCGGGGAGTGGGTCCGCGCGCGCGCCGCCTTGACGGACTGGCCGGTGTCGATCGAGAGCGGGCAGGCCGTGGCGCACAGCCCATCCGTCGCACACGACGCGTCGACGTAGAAGCGGGAGTCGTCCTCCATTCGCGCGAGGCGCACCGGGTCGTCGTTCGATGCCCGCAACCTCGAGATCTCGCGCTGGATGACGATCCGCTGGCGCGGCGAGAGCGTGAGCTCGCGCGAGCAGCACCTCGGCTCGCAGAAGCCGCACTCCATGCAGCGGTCGACGATGTCGTTCGCCGGCGGGAGCGGCTTCAGGTTCTCGACGTGCGCCTTCGGGTTGTGGTTGATGAGGACGCCGGGGTTGATGAGGCCGCGCGGGTCGAACGCCGCCTTCACCCGCTCCATGAGCCCGTACGCCTTCTTGCCCCACTCGAGCTCGACGAACGGCGCCATGTTCCTGCCGGTGCCGTGCTCGCCCTTGAGCGATCCGTCGTATGTCCGGACCACGACGTCGCAGAGCGCCTCCATCAACCTCTCGTACCGGCGGACCTCCGCGGGCGGGCCGAAGTCCTGCATGAACGTGAGGTGCAGGTTTCCGTCGAGGGCGTGGCCGAAGATGATGGCGTCCTCGTAGCCGTGCTCACGCATCAGGCGCTGCAGCTCGAGCGTGCCGTCCGCCAGGTGCTGCATCGGGAACGCCACGTCCTCGATGATCACGGTCGTGCCGATCGGGCGCGTCCCACCGACCATGGGGAGCAGCCCCTTCCGCACGTCCCACAGCCTCTCGTATTGCTCCTTCTCCGCGGTGAAGGCGGCGGGAAGCAGCGTTGGCACGCTCCGGAGGAGGCGCTCGATCTCGGCCCTCTGCGCCTCGAGCGCCGCCGGCTCGGACGCGCGCGTCTCGACGAGGAGCGCGCACGCCTCGCGGCCGAGCGTCTTCAGGATGGCGGGCATCCCCTGCTCGTTCTCGACCGAGCGGAGCGAGGCGCGATCCATCAGCTCCGCCGCCGCGACGGGTCCGGCCTTGATGGCCTGGACGGCGCGCGCCGCGTCGCCGATGTCCGCGAAGAAGAGGAGCGCGCTCGCCTTGTGCGCGTGCTCGGGGACGGTGCGGAGCGTCACCTCGGCGATGAACCCGAGCGTGCCCTCCGACCCGACCATGAGGTGCATCAGGATGTCGATCGGGTCCTCATAGTCGACGAAGGCGTTGATGCTGTAACCCGTCGTGTTCTTGATCCGGTACTTCTCCGAGATGCGGCGGCTGAGCGCGGGATCGGCTCGGATCTCGTCGCGTATCGCGGCGAGCTCCGCGATGAGGCCCGCATGCTTCTCCGCGAGCTGCTGCCGGGACTCCGGGTCCGCCGTGTCGATGCGCGTGCCGTCCCAGAGCACGAGCTTCATGCTCTGCGCGGTGCGATAGGTGTTGCTCGCGGTGCCGCAGCACATCCCGGCCGCGTTGTTCGCGACGATCCCGCCGATCATCGCGGCGCCGATGGACGCTGGATCAGGCCCGATCTTCCGTCCGAAGGGCGCGAGCATCGCGTTCGCCTCGGCTCCGATGACGCCCGGCTCCAGGACGATGCGCTCGCCCCCGTCCAGGATCCGTGCGCCTCGCCATGCGCCGGCGAGGACGACGAGCACCGAGTCGGTGATCGCCTGGCCGGAGAGGCTCGTCCCGGCCGTCCGGAACGTGACGGGCAAGCCCAGCTTGCCCGTGGCGGCGAGCACCGCGATCAGCTCGGGCAGGGTCGCGACCTTCACGACGAGGTTCGGGACGAGGCGGTAGAAGCTCGCGTCCGTGCCGTAGGCCAGCGTCCGTAGCGGGTCGGAGATGACGCGCTCCGGCCCCACGATGCGAACGAGCTCCCCCTCCAGCTCGCCATACGTGCAGCTCATCGCTCTCACGTCGTCCATCGTTCCTCCGCGCTGTGCACAGCGGACCGCGCCGGTGGATCGGCGCGGCGTCCGAGCGGCCGACTCGACGAGCACGCTAGCACGAGGCTGGCGAAGTGGTCTAGCCACTTATCCAACAGGCCAGTCTGACCAGTGCACCATGGCCCTTGACTGGGCGTCGCGCGCGTGCGCAGAGAGGGGGAGAGGCCATGGCTTTCCGACCCATCCGGACGAAGCGGCTGTACGAGGAGATCGCCGAGCAGATCACGCAGCTCATGGCCGGAGGCGAGCTCACGCCCGGCGAGAAGCTGCCCTCCGAGCGTGATCTCGCGGAGCGGCTTCACGTCAGCCGGCCCTCCGTCCGTGAGGCGCTGCAGTCGCTGGAGATGCTCGGATTCGTCGAGACCCGGCGTGGCGGCGGCACGTTCGTCCGGGACACGAACGCGGACGGCGTCATCCGGCCGCTCGCGATGTTCCTCGCGGTCGAGAAGACGTCGCTCCTCGAGATGTTCGAGGTGCGCAGGACGTTCGAGACGGCCAGCGCGAGGTTCGCGGCGGAGCGCGCGTCACCGGACGACGTCGCGCGGATCGGGCGAACGCTCGAGACCATGAAGGAGCGCTTCAACGCCCACGACTCGGAGAAGGGCGAGGAGGCCGACGTGGAGTTCCACTACGCCGTCGCCGAGGCGACGCGGAATGCCCTCCTCGTCCGCCTCTTCCGGACCGTCTCCGCGGAGTTCGGCCGAGCGGTGTCGGTGGCGCGCCGCCGCCTCTACCTCGACAAGGACAATCCGCGGAAGCTCGTCGAGCAGCACCGGCGGATCTACGAGGCCATCAAGGAGCACGACCCCGAGGCGGCCGCCCAGGCGATGCTGGCCCACTTGACGTATGCCGAGCGCGAGCTGCGAAAACGGATGAGCTGAGGGGCTGCCGGCGCGCGACGTGCTCCCAGGCCGATGCGCTGGGACGCGGCGGTGCCGCCGGCCCCGCTCAGCTCGCCCGCCAGCGCCACTCGACGATGTCCGCAGGGTCGATCCCGTGCTCATGGGCGTACGCCCGGCACTCGATCCGCCGGTTCCGGAACCGCTCCTTCGCGTGAGCGCCCGCGCTGCGCAGCCCTGGCACGCGGTCGATCACGTCGATGGGCTCCTGTTCAGCGGCCGACAGCCTGCCCCGTCGTGGCTCGTCGCGCGCCATGCTGGCGTGAGGCGCGCGCCCCCAGCATGAACCTCGAGAGCGTGTTCACGCGCGCCTTTCGAAGCGGACCCGCGACGGACTGCGTTTCGTCGTAACGTCGCGAGCACTTTCGACTTGCTCCGTGTGCGGTGACGGGCCGCGGACGAGTTGGTGGCCGCTCTCGTGTTCCGGCGGTACTCCCATCGCCATGCCCACCGCGATCGAGCGCCTCGATGGCTCACGGCCTTCGTACCAGCTCTTCTACTGGCCCGGGATCCAGGGCCGCGGAGAGTTCGTCCGGCTCGCCTTCGAGGCCGCCGGCGTGCCGTACGTGGACGTGGGCCGCCTGCCCGCGTCGCAGGGAGGCGGCGCCGCCGCTGTCGCGCGCCTGATCGAGGAGCCCGGCCCATGGCTCACGCCGCTCGGCCCGCCCGCGCTGCGCCACGGGAAGGTGCTCGTGGCGCAGACCGCCGCGATCCTCCAGTACCTCGCGCCGCGCGTCGGCCTCGTACCGCGGGACGAGGCGAGCCGGCTCCGAGCCCACCAGATCCAGCTCACCATCGCCGACCTCGTCGCCGAGGTCCATGACACGCACCACCCCATCGCCGTCTCGCTCTACTACGAGGATCAGAAGGCAGAGGCCGCGCGCCGCACCGCCGAGTTCATGCGCGAGCGCATCCCCCTGTTCCTCGGCTACCTCGATCGCGCGCTCGACTCGAACCCCGCCGGAAAGGGACGCTGGCTCGTCGGGCGTGGGCTGAGCTACGTGGACCTGTCCACGTTCCAGGTGGTGGCCGGGCTCCGGTATGCCCTCCCCCACGCGATGGAACGGCACGAGCGGCGCGTCCCGCGGCTCGGAGCCCTGCACGACCGCGTCGCCGCACTCCCGCGCATCGCGGCCTACCTCGCGTCGGTGCGCCGCATCCCATTCAACGAGGCGGGCATCTTCCGGCACTACCCGGAGCTCGATCTGGCGCCGAAGGCGGCGCGGCGGAAGGCGTAGTCCGGGGCACACGACGAGGATGCGCCCCGTCACGAAGCGATCTCGTCACTCGAGCCGCTTCCCGAAGCTGAGCATCGCTTCCTCCGCGTAGCCGACGCTCCGCCAGAAGCACTGCGCCCCGACATCGCCGGAGAACACCTGCAGGTTCACCTTGGGGCAGCCGAGCGCCGCCAGCGACCGCTCCGCCTGGGCCAGCAGGGCCCGGCCCACGCCGGCGCGGCGCGCCCCCGGGTGGACGCCCAGCGAGTAGATCCAGCCGCGGTGGCCGTCGTAGCCCGCCATCACCGTCCCGACGATGTGGCCCTCGACCTCGGCCAGGAAGAAGAGCCCGTCTCGGAACGCGAGCTTCCGCACCACGTTGGCGCGCGAATCGCGGTGTGGCCGCGCTGGGTCGCTGTACTCCGGAAACACCTGGCGCCAGAGACCGACAACGGCATCGGTGTCCTCGTCGGTGACGGGGCGGATGGTCATGGTTGGGCGCTCGTTCGTGAGGTTCGGATGGAAACTACTGCCCAGGGCCCCTCTCGCACCAGCTTCTGTCGTGCTCGGGGTGGATGCGGGGCACGGGGCCGGTGAGCCCCGGGGCCTGGCAACCACGCCCGATCAGCGCGAACGGGGCGCCGCACGGGGACTCCGGGGGCGGACGAGGCGCGCGCATCATACCGCACCGGACTCGGGGCGAGCTCGTCCGTGCCGCGACAGCGGCGTCGGCGTCAATCTGGCTTGCCACGCCACCACAGGCGCCACGCCGCGATGGCCTTGGCGCACGACGGGTCGCTCGCGCCGATCCCGTCCTGCATCGCGCCGAGCAGGGCGTACCAGAACTCGCCGCTCGACCACCTCGGGTCGGCGTGGTCGGGGTCGCCTGGGAGCGCGACGTGGCCGATCTCGTGGAGCAGGGCCGTGCCCTCGACGCACGGCGAGGTGGCGCTCACCTTCAGCTCGATGATCCTCTCGTCCTGGTGAGTGCATCCCATCGTGGCGGCATCCGGGGGCTCGGCGCCGCAGGCGGCGATGTCGCCGACGTAGCGGACCGTCCAGCCGTCGAGATCGGCGCCGCCCCACTGCGTCGCTGCCGTGCGCGCCGCCGCCAGCGTGCGTCGAGCGAGGGTCGGATCCTGGAGCCACCCGGCGCTCGCGCCGCCCGTGGCGACCTCGACGCGAAACGGCGCCGGTTCGCTGCCGCCGCAGGCGGCGAGCAGCAACACCCCGGGCAGCCAAGAGCGCCTCATCGACCTCACCTCGAGCATCGCACTGCGTGTCCGTCTGCACGCCGCGGGTTGCGAGGTCCGTGCCCGCACGGGAGCCGCGGAGTGCCGCGAAATTGCGAGGGACTCGGGCAGAAGAGCGCGAGTCGCGGCCGACTCGCGGGTGGCACCGAGCGTCTCGGGTGGAGACCGCGCCGCTCCGGCGCGGGCGCGCAGGGATGATCGTTCGGACGCCGCCCACCTCTGGCCACATCTCCCTTCACCCTTGATCCGGCGTCGCACGGACGCGCGCTGCCGCAGGGCCCCCGTTCGACATACCAATGACGTCATACCGTCGCACGCGACGTCTCGAGCCCAGGGGAACACCATGCGAATCGTTGGCGGCGGAGCTTTCGGAATCTACGCGGCCCTCGGCGCGCTGCTCGCCGCCGGTTGCCACGGCGGGAGTGGATCCCCGAAGGCTCAGCCCTGCACCGGTGCGAGCTGCGTGGCGATCACGCTGAGCTCGATCTCGGTCGCGCCATCCACCGCGACCATCCCGGCTGGCGTCCAGCAGCCGTTCACGGCGACGGCCACCTTCTCGGATGGCACGGTCGAGGACGTCTCGACGGCGGTGACCTGGTCGACGTCGGATGTGGCCGTCGCCTCCTTCGTGGCCTCCGGCGTCGTGAAGGGCAACCAGGCCGGGAGCGTCACCGTCACCGCGACGTTCCAGGACATCTCCGGCGCGGCGCAGCTCGGCGTGACGCCCGCGGCGGCCGTGTCGCTCACCATCGACCCCACCACGGCGAGCCTCTCCATGGGGATGACCGCCGCGTGCTCTGCATACGCGACGTTCAGCGACGGGTCGAAGCACGACGTGACCGCCTCCGCCGCATGGTCGTCGTCCGACACCTCCGTCGCCACCGTGAGCGGCGGCACGATCAGCGCCGTCGGCAAGGGCGCCGCCGTCGTGTCGGCCTCGTTCTCCGGCGTCGGCGCGTCCGCGCCCGTCTCCGTCACGGACGCCGTGCTGCAGAGCATCGCGGTCTACCCGGGTGCGTCGAGCTTCGCCACCGGCACGGCCACCATGCTGGTGGCGGTGGGCTCCTACTCCGATCAGTCCACGCGCACGCTGACGGCCGACGTCGTCTGGGCCTCCGACGACGCCGCGGTGAGCATCTCGACCTCGGGAGGGCAGACCACCGCCAGCGGACAGCAGCAGGGCTCCGCGCACGTCACCGCCACGTTCTCGGGCATCACCTCGCCGCCGGTGACCCTCGTCGTCACCTCGGCGACGCTCGTCTCGCTGGCGGTGACGCCCTCGACGGTGTCGATGCCGGCAGGGCTCACCCAGCAGCTGGCGGCGACGGGGACGTTCTCGGATGGCACGACGCAGGACCTGACCGTGCAGGCCGCCTGGTCCTCCTCGGGGGCGCAGGTGGCCGCCGTCTCGAACGCGCCCGGGAGCGCGGGCCAGGTCACGGCGGTCCAGGCCGGGAGCGCGGTCGTCACCGCGACGATCTTCACGACGTCAGGGACCTGTGACGTGAGCGTCACGCAGGCCGTCCTGCAGGCGCTCGCGGTGTCTCCGGCGAGCGCCAGCGTGACGCCCGGCTCGGCGCTCCAGCTCAGCGCCACCGCCACCTACAGCGACGGGACGACGCGCGACCTCACCGCCGCGGCGGTCTGGTCCTCCTCGGATGCGGCGATCGCGACGGTCCTCGGCGGCACGGCGCGCGGCGTCGCGAAGGGGCAAGCGACGATCTCGGCCGCGCTGGGAGGATTCACCGCCTCGGCCCAGCTCGCGGTCGTCGACCCTGTCCTGCGGTCGCTCACGCTCTCGCCGTCGAGCGCCACGCTCGCGCTGGGCTCCGTGGTCCAGCTCGCGCTCATCGGCACCTACAGCGACGCGACCGCGCGCGATCTGACCTCGAGCGCCACCTGGTCCTCCACCGACCCGGCCGTCGCGGCCGTCGGCGTGGGTGGCGTCACCGGCGTCGCTGGTGGTACGGCCACCATCTCGGCCTCGTTCGGCGGGCTCACCGCCTACGCCCCGGTGGCCGTGACGGCGGCGGCGCTCGTCCAGATCGACGTCGAGCCGCAGCTGCCGGTGTTGCCGACGCTCTTCGACCAGGCCTTCACCGCGATCGGCATCTACTCGGACGGCAGCAAGCAGGACCTCACCGCCCAGGCGACCTGGGCGACTGGCGACAGGACGGTGGCCACCGTCTCCGCCGCGGGCGTCGTGCACCCCGCGGTGGCAGGAGCGACGTCCGTCAGCGCGTCGTCCGGCGGCGTCACCGGCAGCACCACGCTGACCGTCTCCACGGCCACGCTGCAGGCCATCGAGGTCGATCCTCCCACCGCGTCCATCGCCAAGGGAACGGCCACGAGCGTGGCGGCGATCGGGACGTACTCCGACGGCAGCACGCTCGATCTCACGTCGCACGCGACCTGGTCATCGTCCGACGACGCCGTCGTCGGCGTGATCGCGACGGCGGGCGCCCTGTCCGCCGAGGGCAGGGCCGTGGGCGCGGCCACCGTCACCGCGAGCTTCGCCGGCGTCTCGGGGGCCGCGTCCATCACGGTCACGCCGTCGCCGCTCGCCTCGATCGCGATCGATCCCCTCTCGATCTCCATCGCCGACGGCTCGAGCCAGCAGCTCGCGCTGACGGGCGTGCTCCAGGACGGGACGGCCCAGGTGCTGACCAGCGACCCGGAGGTGATCTGGACGTCCTCCGACCCGCAGGTGGCCGCCGTCTCGCGCGGGCTCGTGACGACCGTCGCTCCCGGGACGGCGACGGTCACGGCGACGTTGCTCGGCTTCTCGGCGACGTGCGACGTGACGGTGAGGCCCGCCGCCATCGTGGGCGTCGCGATCTCGCCGGCGAGCGCCAGCGTCCCCGCCGGATACCAGCTCAGGTTCACGGCCACGGGTACGTACAGCGACGGGACCACGCAAGACGTGTCCGCGCTCGCCACCTGGACGAGCTCCAGCACCGGTGTCGCCGTGGTGTCGTCCTCGACGTCCGGCGGCACGCCTGGGCTCGCCACCGCGATCGCGAGCGGCTCGACGACGATCACCGCTTCGTACGGTGGTGCCTCCGCCAGCGCGGCTCTCACCGTCACGGCGCCGACGCTGCAGTCCATCGCGGTCACCCCGAACCCGTTCACGGTGCTCCGCGGCGGCAAGCAGCAGCTCACCGCGACCGGGACGTTCAGCGACGGGAGCACCGTCGACGTCACGCAGCAGTGCACGTGGTCGTCGTCGTCGAGATCCGTGGCGTGGGTCTCGAAGAGCGGCGTGGTGACCGGAACGAAGGCGGGCTCCGTCACGATCACCGCCAAGAAGGCCAACAAGAAGGGGTCGGCGACCGGGACCGTGCAGTAGCGGCAAGGAGCGGCGCAGCGTGCGCGCGCGCACCATGCAGCCAGGATGGAGCGCCACGACGTGGGCTCCGGTGCCTGGGCGATCGTCTGGGCTCGAATCGGTCGAGGTCGTCGAGCGGTAGGCATCGGCCTCATCCGCCGTGACGGCGTGCATGCGTCCGAGCCGCGCCTCGGACAGTCCTCCGGTCATCGCCTGCTCGCTGCGTCTCGGCGTGACGCGTCCCATTCTCATGATCGACCGGTCGCGATGGGTGGGCGGCTCATGTCCGGGGCTCGGGCCTCGACGGGGGCAGCACATCGCGGCCTCGTTCGCGGAGGAAGGGTCGGCCCATGTTCAAGGACACGAAAGCATTTTCCGGTTTTTCGGTCGACGACGTGCAGAAGGCCAAGAGGTTCTACGGCCAGACGCTCGGGCTGGAGGTCTCCGAAGCGCATGGGCTGCTGGAGCTGCATATCGCTGGCGGCACGCGGATCCTGGTGTACCCGAAGCCCAACCATGTTCCGGCGACCTTCACGATCCTCAACTTCCCCGTGGACGACGTCGAGCGAGCGGTGAGCCAGCTCACCCGTGCCGGCGTGCGCTTCGAGATCTACGACGAGGGCGATCTCAAGACGGATGAGAAGGGCGTGTTCCGTGGAGGCGGCCCGAAGATCGCTTGGTTCAAGGACCCTGCCGGCAACATCCTGTCCGTGATCGAAGAGAGCGCGACTGGCTCACGATGACGGACGGGATGCTCTCCCGCTCGTGCGGCGAGGAGCAGCCCCACGACGCCGGGCACCGTCAAGTCCGCGCTGCATCGCGGGCGGGGCAAGCTCATCGAGCCGGCGGACCAGGGTGAAGCTCCGCCTAAGCCGCAGGTCCTCGACGCCTTCTGCGCCGCGTTCAACGCCGGCGATCTCGATCGGCTCACCTCGCTCCTGCTCGACACGGCCGAGATCGAGGTCATGCGAGTTCACACCGAGTATGGCCCCGATGCGGCGCGGCGCGGCGTCTTCCAGGGCATGCTCTTCGGCACGCGGCGGCTCGCGGATCCGGCGCGGCTCGAGGGCATCGATCCGGCGCGAGGAGGCGTGAGCGCATGAGCACCCTCGTGGCCGTGACGTCTCGCCCGTGTTGAAGCGCCGCTGGGCGCCGGCTACACACCCGGGGCATGGCTCGCCCGCGCTGCGCCGCCTTCCTCGCGTTCAGCCTCGACGGCTTCATCGCCCGTCCGGACGGGCGCTTCGACTGGCTCGAGCCGTTCGAGGCGGAGGACCATGGCTACGGGGCCTTCTTCCGATCGGTGGACTCGCTGCTCGTCGGCCGCGCCACCTGGGAGGTGGTGGCCGGTTTCCGCGAGTGGCCCTATGCGGGCAAGCGCGTGGCGGTGCTCACGCACCGGCCGCTCGACGCGCGCCACGGCGAGATGGCGTGCTCGGGCGCGCCGGCCGATGTGCTGGCGCGGCTTGGGCTCGACGGGGCCCGGAGCGTCTACGTGGATGGCGGAGCCGTCGTGTCGCAGTTCCTGGCCGCCGATCTCCTCGACGAGCTCACGGTGAGCGTCGTGCCGATCGTGCTCGGCGAGGGGCGGCGGCTCTTCCAGGGCGTGCTGCCGGAGCGGCGGCTCGCGCTCGCGTCGAGCCAGGCCTATCCGTCCGGCCTGGTGCAGCTCCGGTACCGGATCGGCTGAGAGCGGACGGCCGCCTCACTTCACGACGATCCGCTCGAGCGCGTCGTCATCGGTCCTGACCCGCGCCTCCGTCCGCAGACGGGTGACGAGCGCGTCGAGCTCCTCGACTGCGGCCTCTCGCGCGAGGCGCATCGCGAGCTGGTCGCGCATCTGCTCGAACGTCCGATCCATGGTGGCCTCCCGCTCGGTGGATCGTTCAACGCGATCGGCGTGGATCCGACCTGACGTTGACCGCGCTCAATGAGCGCTCGTTTTGCGGCATCAGTCGGTGCGCGCCGTGGCACATACGTTTCGCGGAGCCGTTCTTGGGGTGCTCCGAATGACGAGGAACCATGGAGAGAGATCCCAACAGATTCTGGAACCCATACGTCGGCGGCATCGCCCTCGGATCGGGCTCGGCCCGTGACACGAATCGTACGAGGGCAACGCACCACGATCGCTTGCGCAACACAGGAGCTGGACATGCACCTGAATGACAACACTCGCTGGCTTGACCAGAGCGAGGTTCGTACCCAGCAAGCATTGGGGCCGTTGCTGCTGACGACGGCCTATGTCATCGGCGATTGGCGCCTGGTCGCGGTGCAGAGCGGGATCTTGCTGCTCACCGCGCTGCACTACGGCATGGGGCCCTATGTCCTGCTGTACCGCCTGGTGCTCAAGCCTCTTGGCATCGTCAAGCCGGATCTCCGTGTCGATAATCCGGAGCCCCACCGTTTTGCCAACATCTTCGGTGCCTCCGTGCTGGCCATTGCGGTGTACCTCCTCGCAACAGGCGGCGCGGTGGTGGGCTGGATGCTCTCCTGGACCGTGGCGATACTGGGTGGGATTGCCTTCTTCGGCTGGTGTGCCGGCTGCTTCATGTATTACATCATCAACCGCTTCGGCGGCGGTGGGTTCTTTCGCCGTGCCCCCGTCGAGGGCACGGCCTTCCCCGGTGTGCGACCGCCGAAGCGCGGAGAGCGGTAGCATGGGGGCGATGGCAGAGCGGGGCATCCACGCAGTCGCGATCGTGCTCGTCCTGGCGCTTGGGGTTGCGGCGCTGAAGCGGTGGCAGAAGCGCAAGGCCAATCGTGCACGTCAACTTCTCTCGGTGGGCTCGGGGAAGATATCGATCGTTTACTTCCATTCACCCTCCTGCGGTGTTTGCCGCGTCAGCCAGAAGCCGATACTGGATTCGCTCCTCGCTCGGGTCGGGGCGAACAACCTGCAGCTGGTCCCGATCGACGTGACCGAGAAGACGGATGTCGCGCGCGAATGGGGGGTGACGACGGTCCCCAGCACCTACGTGATCGACCCGGCAGGCGAGGTGGCCCACGTGAACAACGGCCTCGCCAGCGAGCTGACGCTGCGGCGGCAAGTGTCGTCTTAGCAGCTGCGCTCCGCCCGCCCCACAAAACCAGGAAGCGGACGCGAGCTTGCGGCTCCGCGTCCGCTTCCATTGGATGCGTGGGGTCTCCTCTACAACCCAAGCTGCTCGAGCAGCGAGGTCAGCTTGTCGCCGGCCGTCACGTCGAATTTCCAGGTCTGCAGGTCATCCTTGAGCAGGTCGGCGGCCACGGTGGCAGTGAACGGGGCCTGGCCGCGGGCCGTATCCGGCGCGGACTCGATCGCGCTCTTCAGATTTCGCCGGTACAGCTTCGGGGAGACTTTGTAGATCTTGGTCAGGACGTCCAGGCTGAACGTCTCGCTCTGATCGCTGCTCAGCGCCTCCGGCAGGGGCTTCGGCCGGAACTTGCACTTCTGAGACATGAAAGGACAGGTGACCTGCGTCTGCTGCTGACCGTACTCGAAGAACATGTTGCACTGGGCGCAGAAGTACCGACCCATCTTGCCTGACGTGACGTCCATGAAGTGCAGGTCCAGCCTGGCGTCGAGCCCCACCGCGCGGGCGACGCGGTTGGCGCCGGCCAGCAGCGCCATCTTGCTGCGCTTCTTCGCGGGCATGTCCTCGCCCCACAGGCTCTGGGCGTCCAGGAGCAAGAACGTCATCCCGTTCTCGGTGCTGCGAGTGGCCACGTCGAAACCGGAGGTGTAGATGAGGAAGGACTTGATGGTCTCCAGAGGGCTCGCCTGGTACTGCACCTTCCACTCCGCAAGGTCGGCCAGGTAGTTCTCGGCATACGCAACGCCGAGGGCTTCGGGGGTCGCAGCGCGGGCGACCGCGCTGGCCAGGAGACTCTGGACGAACTTCGGATAGAACAGTCCGACCCGCTCATAGAACGCAGCTGAACCAGGCGGGAGCGACTCGATCGCAATGGGCGTATTGACGCACATGGTCGGCATGTACGGGCAGGTGGCGTCCTCCATGTCGAACATCTTCTTGCACATCGCACACCAGTAGTGCCCCGACGGAGATTTGATGCCAGGGGGCATGGCCTTGAGCATGGCCATCATGCCGCCGCCCCCATCCTGCGCGCCGCCACTCACTCCAGCCGTGTGGCTATTGGGCATGCGCATCTTGTCGTTGTGGTCCATGAGTGTGTGCCTCCGGTGAAGCATGTGATGGCCATGTCGAATGAAGCATGCGACGTCCCACTGCACGTGGCCGTGGACGGCCGTGGGCGTTTGTACGTTCGAGCCGGGACGACCTTCGCCCAGTTCGGCCGAAGCGCCGGCCGTTGAGTGCCATCAACGCCGCGTCGCCGGAGCTTGACATACGGGTGGGGGGTATAATAGGTCTTCCGGCGCAAGGGCTGGTCGAGAGGCTGCGGAGCCGGTTCACCCATTGGTACCGCGCTGGCGCTGCCGGACGCGGCCGAGGAGCGGGATGAGCCGAGGTGTGGGTCAGCCTGGCGCTCGCGCAGCCTGACGCAGCGCGCCGGTGTCGAGGACCTGGAGCTTCCGCGGCCCGAGCCGGTGGAGCACCCCGGCCTCGACGAGCTTCGTGAGCGCACGGGAGAGGCTCTCCGGTGCGACTCCGATGGCCGCTGCGAACTCCCGCGCCCGCACCGGCAGCTCGATCACGACGAGCGGGCCCGCGCCCGGGCCCTCCGGGAGCAGGGACGTGAGCGCCGCGGCGACGCGCGGCAGGACCTCGGGCACGGACGACCGCTCGATCCGGTCGAACGCCTCGCGGAGCCGGGTTGCGAGGAGCTTCACGAGCGCGAGCGCGACCTGCGGGTCGCGCTCGAACGCGGTCCGGAGATCTGTCCGAGAAACGACGAGCGCGGTCGCCTCCTCGAGCGCCTGCGCGCTGACTGGGTAAGGCTGGCCGTCGAGAAATGGCATGAACCCGAACACGTCGCCGGGGCCGAAGAGGTAGATCGTGACCGCGCTTCCGGTCGGCAACACGCGGAAGATCTTCACGTGTCCGGACTCGAGCGCGACGAGCATCCCGGAGTCGTCGCCCTCGCGCCAGAGGAGGCTCCCAGCCTCGAACGTGCGGTGGTGCGCGTAGGGCGCGAGGAGCGCGCGGATCTCCCGGGCAAGGTGCTCGCGCTCAGCTGACAAGGCGGGGGGACGCGTGGGCATCAGGTTTCGCAACTCTAAACGAGGGTTCGCGATTCGCGTTCGCGAATCGCGCCCTCGTTTAGCCATTTCGCAAGGGGCTGCGCCCCTCCCCGCCGAGCAAAGCTCGTCGGGGCCCCTCCCTGCTCGCCGGGTCCCGTGCGCTGCCGGAGGCGGCATGCGCCGGCTCTCCGGCAGCGCCCCGGCGCGCTCGCTTCCATGAGAAGGCCGCACGCCGTCAACTGCCTACCAACTGTCCTGTCCTTGCCGCAACAGATCCTTGACCACGCTTCCATTCGCACTCTCGTGAGCCGTGCGTCGGCTCGGTGCACGCTGGGGTCGGTTGCTCAGTGGCGCTGCAGTCTTCGCTTCGAGGTCGGAGCTGAGGCATGGCCTCGTCCGCCTACAAGCGAGCTGCTCGCAGTCGCCGGAGACCAAGCGAACTTGGGGATCTGTGAACGCGTCGGACATGGTCCTTTCTTCGCCAGCTAGGCTGCTGCGAGCGCGCTGAAGTGTGGGTCGTAGGGCCGGCCGGTAACCCAGACCCGGTGCATCACGACGGCGAGTTTCCGCGCCACCGCCACGATGGCGCGCTTCCTCCCGGCAGGTCCGCCGCGGCCACCGAGCGTGAGTCCCCATCGCCTGAGGTCGCAGTCTGGTCCGAATGCGCCGAGCAGCCTGTGTGCGCACTGGACCAGCAATCGGCGCAGGAACGGGTTCCCCGCCTTGGTGATGTGCTTCTGCGGATCGGACGCGCCCGACTGGTCCTTGGCTGGCACGAGCCCCAAGAACGCGGCAACGACGCGGCTCTTCTTGAACTTGGCCGGTTCCTCGATGGTGAGCCTGAACGCGAGCGCGGTGATGGGGCCGACCCCGTCGATTTGCGCTAGCCGCATCGCGATGGGCGACGCCTTCACGAGCTGCTCGACCTGCCGGTCGTGGACCGCGATCTGCTCCGTCACCTCACCGAGCGCCTCGAGCACTGGGACCAGCGCGGGCCTGAGCTCTGCCGGCACCACCTCGCCAGCGCGGCTGGCAAATGCTGCCGTGGAGCAGCTCTCCACGCGCACGCCGAACTGCTTCAGCAGCCCGCGGACATGGTTCACGAGCTTCGTCCGAACGGACACGAGGATGTCTCGCGACCGCAGCGATGCGAGATCCACCTGCGCGCCGCGGCTGCGCTGGTGCACCGGCGCGAGCAGGGTCAGGTCAACCCGCGCGAGCCGCGCGAGCACCATTGCGTCCGAACGATCCGTCTTTTTGCGGCGCCCCCAAATGAGCTGGATTTGCCGGGGGTTCGCCACGACCACTTGGTGACCCGCGCTGGTCAGAGCCTCCTCCACCCACCTCGAGTGCGTTCCCGCCTCGACCACGACTTGGGCACGGTCGTACTTGCGTAGCGCCCGCACGAGCGCCTGTTTCGTCGTCCGTACCCGCTTCGACTCGATCACTGCGCCGGTCTGGTCCACGACGCACATCTCGCTCTGCTTGTCGCCGAGGTCGCAACCAACAAACACCGCGTTAGGATTAGCCATGGGGCCGCTCTCCTTTCGATTCCCTGGAGCAGGGCTTAACGCCCCGACTCCGCGGAGAGCGGCCTTCTCATCCCATCTTCGCTCGCGTGTTCGCGAATCATGCTCGCCCGTTTAGAGCACGTCGCGCAAGGTCCGCGCGCCGAGCGCGCGGCGCAGCACGAGGAAGAGCTCGGCGGT
>WNGE01001334.1_pt1 | contig 54297 bp, 39 predicted proteins | sample 5400651 | NCBI WGS metagenome assembly WNGE01 (sample SAMN13153370, study PRJNA577476) | soil metagenome | isolation source: 60 cm soil or saprolite under grassland replicate 2 | place: USA:California | collected 2016-06-15 | reverse complement strand
GCTGTGTCCAGGAATAAACGAAACCGGCCCTGGTGGCTGGAAGAAGGAACAGAAATCTGTCCGGCATGCAGTCACACGTATGTATTTCAAACGGAATATCGGTGCGCTGCATGTGATGGCGTGCTTTGCGCGACGTGTGTAACGACCACCGTTGCCACAGAAGCTCTTTGTCGAAGTTGCGAGCTTGCAACAGTTGAAAGTGAGGGGTGAGACCGTGACCGCACGAGCCATTTGGAAAGGTGATTTAAAACTCGATTCAACGAAAGTCCCGGTGAAATTGTATTCCGCCGTGCAGGACAAGACCGTGCGTTTTCATATTCTTGAAGAGCGATCGAAAACCCGCGTGAAGCAGCACATGATTAACCCCGACACCGGCGAGGAAATTCCTAATGAAGAAATTCAAAAGGGGTTTGAAGTTGAACCGGGCACATTTGTAATTCTGGATGACAAGGAACTGGAGGCCCTGGAACCGAAAGGCTCTCGCGAGATCGAAATCGCCCATTTTGTGGCTCCGGACGAAATCGCCCCAGAGTTTTATGATCGGCCTTATTATCTCGGACCGGACGGAGATCAGGCGACGTATTTTGCGTTAGCCGAAGCCTTGCAGAATAAGGAAAAGGAAGGCATCGCACGCTGGGTGATGCGGAAGCAACCTTATGTCGGCGCATTGCGCGCTGAAGACGATCACCTGGTGCTCTTCACTCTTCGCAACGCGGAAGAGGTTCTTTCGGCGAAAGACCTGCCGCGGCCCGCCGGGCGCGCGCCTGATCGCAAAGAATTAAGCATGGCCAAACAGTTAGTCGACTTGCTGAAAGGCGAATTCGATCCAAAGGAATACAAAGACGAATATCGAGCCCGGGTCATGGAGTTTGTCGAGAAAAAGGCCAAAGGTCACGCGCCAAAATTGCGACTTGTAAAACCAAAACGGAAAGCGGCGTCGCTCGACAAGGTCCTGGCAAAAAGTATTCAGTCATTGAGAAAGGAGAAACGCGCTGCCTAAAAGAAAGACAAGAAGGTCAAGGGTTGATGACACGAATGGGGACGGAAAGGGCGCGCGCCCATTCTGGTCAGGCACGCTTACATTCGGACTCGTTAGTGTCCCGGTCGATCTCTATCCGGGTAATCGCACGAATCGCGCGCCGCTGCGCATGCTCGGGCCTGACGGCCAACCACTGGCGCGGCGTTACTATTCGCAGAAGAGCGGCGACGATCTCGATGATGAGCAGATGGTTCGAGGTTACGAGATCGATAAGGACAAATACGTCGTTGTCACCGATGAGGAATTGGAGCGACTCGCGCCGGAACAGAGTCGCGACATCGATTTGCGCAGGTTCGTTGATTTGGAATCAATTCCACCGCTTTACTTTGACAGGTCATACTTTCTCGCTCCCTCTGAAGGTTCGGAAAAGGCCTACAAGCTGCTCTCGGAAACAATGGACAAAAACGGTCTAGCAGGGATTGCAACTTTCGTAATGCGCGGAAAGGAATACCTCGTGGCGATCTTCCCGGAACACGGAATCCTGCGGGCTGAGACCATGCGCTTTGCCGATGAAATTCGCTCTCCCAAAGATATTGACCTCCCGCAGAAGAAGAAAGTCCCGGCCGCGACGGTGAAGAAATTCGAAACAATTATTGCCAGGCACTCCGGCAAACATCTGTCGCTAGCCGAGCTGAAGGATGAAAAGACCGAACAGCTTCTGAAGCTGGTCGAGAAAAAACGCAAACAACATAAGGACGTAGTCGAGGTTGAAAAACCCGAGCGAGACGAAGGCAAAGTCGTCGACCTTGTGGCTGTGCTCAAGAGGAGCCTCGCCGGAAAACGAAAAGTGGCTGCCTAGCGGCAATCACACAAAAGCTTGACTGAAAGCAGGAAACGATGAGTACGCCAAACCAGGCACTGGATCGAACCGAATCCCACGCGGATTTAACCTCGCCGGACGAAATGTTGGAGCGCTTACTTGCGTTTAAACCCGTGCCGGCGCCGGTGCTTAGTCTCTATCTCGATGGCCGCGCCGATCAGCATGGGCGCCAGAATTTCTTGCCGTTTGCGCGCAAGCAATTGACCGAGCGCGGAAAAACTTATCCTATAAATTCACTGGAAAGAGAAAGTTTCGAATCAGACTTTGTACGCATTGCCCGGTATCTCGAAGACGGCGCGCGCTCGTCCGCACAGGGAATAGCAATCTTTGCCTGTTCGGCCGCGGACGATTATTTCGAAGTAGGACAATTCGACGCGGCATTCGAACGCAACCGGCTGTTTGTTTACGATCGGCCGCATCTGTATCCGCTGGCGCGGCTTATTGATCGGTATCGCCGCTATGCCGTCGTGCTGGCCGATCGAAATCGGGCCCGTATTTTTGTATTTGCGTCCGGGCAAACCGTCGGTCGAGAACGAATCGACGGCGTGAAGACAAAACATGCAAAGGTGGGCGGCTGGTCACAGGCGCGGTATCAGCGCCATGAAGAAAATTATCACCTGCATCACGCCAAAGAAGTTGTCGAGGCGCTCGAGCGAACCATTCGGGAAGAGGGCATCGAGCACATCATACTCGCCGGGGATCAGGAAACCGTGATTCCAATCCTGCGCGACCAAATGCCCAGAGCGCTGTCGGACAAAATAATCAGCGTGCTGAGCCTGGGCATCGATACCACAGAACACGAGCTGATTGAAGAATCGCTAAAGGCCTTTCGGACTCATGAATCGGTAAGCGACAGTGAGAAGATCGAGCGGTTCTTGAATGAATATCGTGCTGACGATCTCGCGGTGGCGGGCGTGGCCGACACGTTGGCCGCCTTATCAAACGGTCAGGTCGAAGAAATGCTGATTGCGGCAAAGCCCACGAGCCTGCAATGCGATCAAGCTGAAGTCGAGAAGGTCTTGCAGATTTACGGTGCTGACGAGGATTTGCTCAAGACGGTCAGTCCGCGCACCATCGCAGACGAGTTGGTCAGGCGCGCGAACCAGTTGTCTTCCGCCCAGGTGACTTTTATCGAAGATTCGACCCGGCTCGATAAAGTCGGCGGTGTCGGCGCCATCCTGAGATACCGAATTTCAGATAACAGCGCGGCGCCTTATGAACAATCCGGGGTCGTGTCGAGATCCGAAGCAATGGTCGAAACGTGATTGGAAGCGATTGAGATCCAGGGATTTAGCGCCTTACTGAATAGCCGTAACGAAGCCGCACTTTTACCAAAATCGGCTCGCTCGATTTCGCATTTGGCTGGTAGTAGATGGCCTGCGGGGCGGGCGCATCAGATTTCAAGACTCTGGCAACGCCGCTGCCGGCTTCCTTCTCTTCCTTGCTCCATGCGTTCCCAACGCCCTTTTCCAGTTCCAGCAATCCTCGCGCGCCCCATGATTTTTCCCACGTACTCACCTGGGCCTCGGACAGCTTCTGGGCTTTGTCGCTGATTTCAATACCCTCGAGGGGGGATGGGCTGACCAGAACACTGAGCACTTCAGCCACCTGATCAGGCCTGCTGCGCCTGACCGTAAAGTAAGGGGGACGATCTTCCCGGTCGGGTAACTCGATTATCTTTCCCATCGTCACTTGATTGTTCCCGCCGAGCGTGCGCGTGGTGGGAAAGATCAAATACGGCTCGCTGAAACTACCGTCGGCATACTGTTCCCGGTCAACCACGTAAAGATAACCGATGCGCGCAGCTTCAACGGAAATACGGAGCCGATCGCCCTGGGCCAATCTTGCGTTGGTGGAAATTCGCTCCGGCAACCAATCAGCCGTGTCCGCATCTTCGTGCACGATAAGTCGCTCGCCGGAGTCAGTCGAGCTCGCCCGGCGTAGCCGCCAGAGCGTGACGCCGACAACCGTCTCGCCATTAACGCCCGCGGTGGGCACATTCGGAGTCGCCACACGGTAACTGCGTTTCGCCGCTTTTCTCGGTGAAGTTCGCTTACTGCCGGAATTGATGAAGGCAGTATCCCATAGTCTGCGTGTGCCTTCGTCCTGGGCCTTCAGGGTCACTGAAGCCGAGAGGCTGACGGTGCAAAGAGCGAGAGAAGCCAACAGCCTGATGCCTAAATGATTAAGGCACCTGCTTCCGCCTGCATTGTCCGTGCCGATCCTGCCGTGCAAATTCATCGAGAGCGTCTCCCTCTGAAAGTGGCACGCGCATCCTGTGCGCGACTCACGGGGCGAGATGCCCGGTCCACATCTACTTATTAACGCGAGAAATCCTGTACGAAACCACCATCTCCCGTCAATGTTCTCGCGGCTCACTTCCATTCGCCCTGCAAAACGAACGCGGCCCAGTAATACGGCGACTGCCACTGCTTTTGCCGCGCCATTTCCATCTGCGCAGTCCGCAAGGCGGCTGCCGGAGTCTTGTTCTCTCTGAGCATCCCCCGATAGAAACGGGCCATTAGCTCAGCTGTGGCCTGGTCGTTAACGTTCCACAGGCTTACCACTACGCGGCGAGCTCCCGCATACATGAATCCCCGCGTCAATCCGACCAGGCCCTCCCCCTTGATTTCCTTTCCTAAACCCGTTTCGCACGCGCTGAGCACGACCAATTCCGCAGGCAAATTAAGGTTATAAATGTCATGTGCCCGCAAAAAACCGTCCTGAGGTTTGCCTTGTTCATCAACTAACGAAAGGACGATCGCCGACAGGTCGGGATGCTCGCTGTCGAAGTATCCATGCGTAGCGAAGTGAACATAGCGGAACTTGCTCAATCCGCCGCCAGTGACCGTGGCGCGGTTAGCTCGGAAATCCATCGCGCTGAAATTCTTCGCGCGCGGCGCTTCGGCGAGGATCTGATCAGCTTCCTGGCGCGTGAATTTCAGCCTCCGAATGACCAGGCCCGAGCCTTCGGTCAGATGTTCGATGATCCGCGTATTCGCAGCTCCGGCGGCCTGGACTTGTCCTGCAGTAGCGGTCTTTGCTCGGGAGGCAAGCCGCTCGTCATCGCCGGAAAAAACCGGATCGGCGAGCACGGCCACGGCGTTTGGCGCTGGTTTGCGATTCCGAAGGCCCTGGCGTTGGATGGCTAATGCTGAGGCCGACGGCAGAGAAACTATTTCGTGATCCTGCATCAAGGGTTTGTAAATGGTCTGTGATCCGTTGTTAGTGCGGCTACGTTGTGCAACTGACAACTGACCAGCGGCAACGGACAGAGCCGCGAATGGTACGTATTGCAAAGCACCGTCTGCGACTATGACCAGGCGTTCTGCTCCCAGTTCAGAAGCAATGGGTCCGAGCACCATTTGGCTTAGTTCCTTTGTGGCGGCGAGCAGTTGCGAATCCGTCTGCGCGATTCTCTCTTGCTTCTGCTGAGAGTTTTCGCTTGCTTTCGGCTGACTGCGAGCTTTAAGTAAGTCATAGACCAGCCGTGCGGCCTTCTCTATTACCTCTCGCTTTGGCAGCTCGTAAGTCTTTATTGAATTCTGAGTAATCGCCCAGGCGTAGCTGCGCTCTTCACCGAGTGAGTACTCGATCAATATCGTACCCTGATCCAACTGCGCTTGAATTTCCTTAAGTCCGAGCGGTTGAGGCTGAGTAATCGCGGCGTAGCCGGGACTGCTCTTGCGAATCGCTGCCTGCGCCTGCTGATACTGATCTTCCAACTCGGAGATCTCTTTATTTAACACCTCAACCCGAGCTTTGGCGTTCTGTTCGAGGGCTTGAATAAGCCGCTCAGCTTTGGCATTGACCTGCTGAGAGAGTGAACGCTCGCGTTCAAGCAGCGTGGCATCTACGCCCTCGCGAATGTTTACCTGAGCCTCTGATAACATTTCCAAAAAGCTGCGGGCATGCGCTTGTTCGCTGATTGTTAATGCTGTCGCATCGTTCCCTGCCGACGGATCCAACCGATGCATCTGAATAAGGAGGTCTATATAGAAACTGTAAGCGTCATGCTTGACGCCAAGATAAGAGGCGCGCAATTGAGTGTCTGTCTGCCCACGCACCGTCTCGATTTTCGCGATGGCTTCCTGAATATGTTTTTGTGCGGCAGGAAAGTCGCGTCGTTCCCGCTCAAGGCGGGCCATGCCCTGGAGCACATTTGCCTCTTCGCGCCGATCTCCCACCGCCTGGCACAACGAGAGCGCTTTGTCGTAATCCTGGACGGCTCGTTCCAATTCGCCCGAGAGAGCATGAACGTAGCCGATATGTTCGAGCGTGGCTGCCTCAGACCTACGGTCCTTTGTCGCCCTCTGCAAGTCGAGGGCCTGCTGATGATATTCGAGCGCCTTTTGTCGCTGGCCCAGTGAATTGAAGACCACTCCTATGCTATCGAGGGTGATTCCTTCTCCGCGTCGATTGCCGACGGTCCGCTGGAGAGACAGCGCCTGATTGTAGTCTTCCAAAGCTCTTGTCAGGTCACCCAGCGCGGCATGCACATAGGCGGTGAAATAATGGGTAATCGCTTGCCCGCTAATGTCTTTTGCCGGACGTTGTAGATCGAGCGCCTCTTTGAGATAGTCCAGTGAGCGTCCTTCCTCACCCAGAATCGCGTAGACGACCGCGATATTGTTGAGAGTGTTGGCGATCTTTACCGCATTACCCAATTCTCGCTTAAGCGTAAGAGATCGGTTGTAGTAGTCCAGGGCTTGCTGCGGCTCTCCCAGCTTGAAATGAATCAGTCCAACATTATTGAGCGTGTCAGCCTGCGGGCCGCGTTCATTCCTGGCCGACCAAAGGGCCAGCGCTTCGCCGTAGTACGCGAGTGCTTTTTGCGGCTCGCCCAGGGTGTCGTAAACACCCCCGATATTATTGAGTAATATCGGCTCATCGGTCTTATTCCCTAAACTCTTACAGAGATTGAGGGCGTAGCGGTAATACCCAAGCGCAGTTTGCGACTCGCCTGAAGAGTGGTAAATAAAGCCGACCACCAGGGAGCTGTAATACTCCATGCTGCGATCATTCTGAGCGCGAAACATTGGTAGCGCCTGCTGATATTTTTCCAGCGCCTTGCGCCTGGACTCGATCGCTGGCTGCTTGAATAGTTCGTAACCCTCCCAGAAGAGCTTCTCGGCTGCGACCCTGTCTTCATCCGCCTGCGTCGGAGATCTCAACGCTTCCAGGGTTACGACATAACCTCCGGCCAGTGGTTTTTTGTCAGGCAAGCGCACTTCAATGCGATACTCTCCGCGCGCCTCGACAATCGTGGAGAGTGGTTCCGGTCCTGTTGCGCCACTCGGACCATCAGCCTGCATGATTTTCCGGCCGTCTGGTCCGAACAGCGTTACCTTAACGTCGACTCCCTGTTGATCCACGACCACCCGAATGTAATTGCCGGTGTCAATCGATACGCGGTAGAGGTGGACGATATTTCCGTCAGCTTCCCGCTTTATCGGATTACCTACTTCGAGCGTTCTTATCTCAGCATCTCGGTGTTGCACCTGATGTAGAGACGGTACTCGGCCTCTGGCTGCGGCAGAGAGTGTTGAGTAAGCCCCGGAACAGCACACCATCAATGTAAGAAGAACGGCCGGATTCATAGTCCGTCCTGATAGTAATTCACGAGTCCTGGCTTGATGCTTTCCCTGTTGCAGCACGGTGTATGTCTCAGATTAGGATTTAAATCGGCGGGTCCAGCCCGGCGGAAGGTTAGTTTGAGAGGGTGCAGGGTGCCTCACGGAACGAATCCATGAGGCATCCCTGGCAACCGTCGAAACCCGCACCCCCAGACAATTACGATTTTTTACGACGGCGCTTACCCGGGCCTGGGCTCACTGGACCACCATCCCAGCTGGGAACAGGGTCCGCCATGGGAGAGCCCTTGGCTTGTGGATCATTAGCAGGAGCAACCGAATTGGCTCCAGACCCAGACATTGCGGTCGCAGCGGTCTGGGTACCGACCAGGGTGTGATTGTAGCCACAGGAGCACGGCACGTTCGGGATAGTTACTGATTGCCCGTTTCCTGGCGGACTTACATTCTTGCTGCCAGTGGCCGTTGTTTGATTCTGATGAGTAACATTGAAATTCCAGGTTGGCATTGTTTTCTCCTCTTTTAGTTTGAATCTGTAGGCTGATTTCAATCTGTCCTGATGATTTTGCCTTCTGGGACAACCTTTAAGCAGTTAGAGCGGTAACTTACATATAACCAAAAGCATCGCCTTTTCCTTTCCCTCTACCCATTAACGCGAGAATCTATTTGAAAAATCACCAAGGCAGCGCATGCTAAGTAAAACATGACTGCGAACGACAGGCTCGATTGGATTGACAAGCTAAATGCTTTCGAGGCGGCCCATCATATTCCCGAGATGGGCGAAGGTCAATCGTTTATAAGTTGGCGGCTAACACGACGGTCGGAAACAAATCAATGATGTTCGAGTCTAATGGCGTGAACCAGAACAGACCCAGCAATCGACAGACTCGTCTGCTTTAGCTCGTCACCTTTCTCGACCGCGGGCTTCGGGCCCGAGTGTGCTCGCAGGAATTCGTAAAGCTTGTCCTTCAGACCCGCATCCCTGACCAGGCCATGATCTTTCGGATTTGCAAACTGTTTTGTCGCCTCCAATTCGGGGACTGCGCCGGCGGAGAATATCAGCCAGAGTTTTTCTGTCCCCTGCTCGGCGTCGAATTGGAACCAGCTCTGCTCCGGAATTTCGACCCGTTGATTCTCAGCCACATAAGACAAGCCGTTATTGGCGGTCGTTGATGGAAAGAGAACGACAAACGTGGATGCGCCATCACCCGTCGAAGGCCCTTCGTTCAGGATGTACAAATATCCGGGTTGCGGACTGCTGATGTTTAATCTGACTCTGTAGTCCTTCTCGAAATTTATTTCGCCGGCAAGTCGGAAGGGATTTTCGAATGGCCGGCCATTTCTATATTTTTGCACCGTCATCCAGTAACTAAGCTTTCGTTCCGAAGCAGCTACCGGGACAGTGGCCGGGGCCACAGCGGTCGCACGCCGGAACCGTGACCAGCTCGAAGCGATGATCAGACCAACGATAAGAACCAACATCACCGCCATGCCGGCAATCAGTTTTGTGCGAGGAGGTTGCTCGCTCTCGCTCTGCTCTGCTTTCGACTGTGCTGCTATTGAGTCCGTTGCCGGGATCACACTCCTGTCTGTTGTCTCAGGCAGGACGCCCGAACCAGTTGAGGCTGAACGCTCAATCTCAATCTCCAGCTCCGATCGCTTCTTCAGATTTCGGAGATCGATCAGCATGTCCTTCGCTGTCTGATACCGCTCGTCGGGGTTCTTCGCCAGGGCCTTACTGACAATTCGTTGCAGCTCAGGAGGCACTTTGCGCCCGCCAGGACTTACGAGCGGTGCGGGCTCTTTCTCGAGAATGTCGACCACGGTGTGACTGCTTGTTACACCAGCGAAAGGGAGCGCGCCGGCGACCATCTCATAAATGACGACGCCGGTGCTCCAGAGATCGGTGCGCTCATCAACGCGCAAGCCCTGAGCCTGTTCGGGAGACATGTAACTGACGGTGCCCATCACACTGCCAGGCATGGTCCGGAGTAACATCTGGGTTTTCGCTTCCGAATTGGACCCCCCGCCCCCTATCGCAGACGGTTCTGACAATTTGGCCAAACCAAAGTCGAGCACCTTAACTACCCTGTCACGGCGCCGCACCATGATGTTTTCCGGCTTGATATCCCGGTGGATAATCCTGGCCTCGTGCGCAGCGTCGAGGGCGGCGACCACTTGAGTGCCGATATCGAGTATTTCCGGCAGCTTCAGTCGTGTGTCACGAAGGTGGTCGCGGAGCGTGTCGCCATCGACGTACTCACTGGCGATAAAGTGCAGTGACTCCGTGTCACCGAACTCAAAAATAGTCAGAATGTTTGGCTGGTTGAGCGACGAAGAGAGTTTTGCTTCTTGCTTGAAGCGCTGCATCCGTCGTTTGTCAGAGGCGACATCCGCGGGCAGGATCTTCAGAGCTACTGTGCGATCGAGTCGCATGTCCTCCGCCAGATAGACTTCACCCATTCCGCCCACTCCCAGTTTCCGGATAATGCGGTAATGACTTACCTGCTGCCCACTTTCCAATCTGTCCCTGGTAACTTCCGCTTCGCTGTCTTCCGAGACGAGCAAGGGTGAGACGTCCGCCACGGCCGGGAATTCGATGAAGTTCTCTTTATCCGCCTGGTGATGGGATTCGATCAACCGTTCAACTTCGCGGCGCAGCGACTCGTCGGCGCCACACTCGGCCGCGACGTAAGCGGAACGCTCCCCAGGTTCGAGAGCGAGGGCCGATTTGAATATGCCGCTAATCTTTTGCCATCGTTCAGGCTGCATCAGGCTACACTTCGGCGTAACTCCTGGTAGAGCCAGGCTCTGGCCATGTTCCAGTCTCGGGTCACGGTGTTCTGGGAAATCTTCAACACGCCGGCAATCTCTTCATTGTTCAAGCCGCCAAAGTATCGCAGCTCAACTACGTGGCTGCGGCGCGGGTCGATCGCGGCCAGAGTATTCAGCGCCTCATCCAGCATGAGCAATGCTTGCCCCCGTTCCTTCGCCACCAGGGCCGCCTCGTCAAGGGAAATCTTCTGCGCGCCGCCGCCACGCTTTATGTAATCGTATCGGCGTGCGTGATCGATTAGGATGCGGCGCATGATCTGCGCCGAGATGGCAAAAAAGTGCGAACGATTCGCCCAGTGAACCTGCTCTTGCTCGACCAGACGGAGATAAGCTTCATTTATCAGAGCGGTGGTCTGCAGCGTGTGTCCCTTGCGCTCGCGCCTCAGATAGCCGTGGGCCAGGCGGCGCAGCTCCTTGTAGACCAACGGATACAACTTGTCCAGAGCAGCCTGATTTCCTTTGCTCCACTCGGCAAGTAATTGGGTTATTTCATGCGGAGACGAGGGGATTCTCATCGGCGCTAACCTCAATCCCAATGGATCTAACGAGCCAAGTGTAGCATCACCCGGCCCATAGTGAAGTGTTCCCGACTTGAGAGGGTGCAATGCGAGGATCTACCGCAATTCTTTTGGCCGGCCATAGACGCCAACAAGACACCAAAAGCTTGTTTGATCATTTCTCACGAGGCTGAAACTCCTAAAGGCAACGTTTCATGTTCTGTGCATCTCACTACGACACCCCGACGCGGCGTATCAGAGCGGAAAAGCGCGCGTCGGAGCGCAGGTTGTCGAAGAAGGAATCAATTTTAAGAAAGGCCATTTTTGTAGCCTGCTCTTGATAGCCTTTTTCGAGCCAGTTCAACGCTTGATTCTTATCGCCGAGTTCCGCATAAACCATCGCCACGCTGTATGCCGAAACCTAACGGTGCCCGGCAATCTCAGCCAGTTGATTGAGCATTTGCAACGCCTCATCTCGCTGACCTGACGCAGCATAGGCGTGGCCAGGAAATGAGAGCTTCCGGGAAAGAACCTTTCAGGTCGTAAGCCTGACCCAGCAGCCGGCGAGCCCCATGCGACGCAGCAGGTCGTGGTACCGAGGATCGCCGCGGAGTCATCCCTACCTGCGCGGTTCGATTTCCCTCTGGTATCCAACGGCGAAGCGCGTCTCTCTTTTGGCAAACTAATAAATGAAAAAAGCGATGATTGTTTCCGGGGTGTTAGATAGATCTCACCCGCGCGCGCCGAACGGATTTCCTAGTGGCCTACTCGATCGCCAGGCGAAATCGATGTGCGCACTTGCTGCTTTCTTAAGGTGCTGGCTGCCTGCTTGGAAAGGAACCCGCCGCTCGGGTCCACTTAGATGGAGTCGCAAGTGTAGCTGAGTCGGAAATAACTTGCTAGGTTTTGACGTCAGAGTTTAAGAATGACAACGACCGTTGCCACGCAAGATAGCCATCTCGTCGGCGAGACTAAGAGATCGAAAAACAAGCGATAGCTTAGTCGCCAGATCACATTTCGCCGAGTCGATAGACACCAAGAATTTAAAGTGACTGGAACCAAAGATGTTAGAGGCGGGGTGTCGAGTCCGGAACTCGGCACCACTTTGAAGCTCTGAAGTGATGCAAAACGCTTGGTGTCTATTTCAAACGGTTGATACCCACAATGTCACTGGTGACTGCAAAGTGATTGCGTCTATTAGACTTACAAGTTGATTTGCCGAAGGGGGGAATCGCAAACGCCTTTTATTTAATATAGTTTCGCTATGTTTTACAGCAGTCGGCGGTTTTCCTGAGCAAAAGCGGCATTTCTTCCGTGCGCACAGCCCGCACCTCCCGCACCTTGCGCACTCCGTTGTACCTTAGTTGTTCACGAGGTTGAAAGCAGCAACTCCAGAAACCGACCCTTCTCGATCAAGAAAAATGGTAGGCGCGACCGGAGGTGACGATTGTCATGCTGCCGGCGCCGGCATCTCGACAGATCTAAGGGGCGCGACTTTCACGCATTACGCTGAAGCCTTAAAACCCGGCCTGCTTCGTGTCGCTCTGGCCAGTTCGAAAACGCCGCTTATCTCGGATTAAATAAAATTGTGTAACCAGCGCGACTGATGTGTTGCGACCTCGCGGCACGGCATGCTAAATGTACCCAAACAAGAACTCTCCGGGTGGCGCGAAGTTTGAAGTGTCCCGTATAGCAGAACGCCGCCACGCGTCGAGATCATTGTTCACGATGAGTTGGGCTTGTGATTTCGCGGTAATCGAGGCTCTTAGCTGTTACTGAGGATGCTGTTGAGTGGCGGAATAGTGTTTCAAATACAACACCACACGGCTCGCATGAAATAACGAAGGCCCTAACTTAGATCCAAATGCGTGAGAAGGCACGGCACCACGGTTGATGGGCGCCGCGAGGGAGTCAGGTGCGCATGAACTCCCGGCGGCAACAAAAGATGACCCCGCGCTAAAACGCATTCGTTTTAGCTGCCGATTTCCTAGTCAGGCATGGTTCCCGTCAGGAGGGCTTTCCTGATGGGAAAAACCCCGCGACCAAAAACAACTCGTCTTCCCGAGAAGCTTCGCAAGATTCGTATTTCTCTCGGGCTCTCGCAGAACGAACTCATCAGGCGTCTGGGACTGAGCGCAGAACTCTTTCAAGCCAACATCTCCGGCTATGAACTTGGTACGCGTAAGCCGGCCCTGTCCATCCTTTTGAAATATGGACAGGTCGCTGGGGTATGTCTGGACGTGCTGATTAACGACGAGTTGGATCTGCCCGAGAAGCTGCCGAGTGTCCCGGATCACAAAAAGTCCACTGGTGCGTCGGCTTCAAGCGCGTCGCGCGCCGCTGGCGATCTGATTACCTCATTGGCGACTCATCTTAAGGATGGCCTGTTAACGATCAATCACGATGGACGCATCCTTTTCGTCAACGAGCCCGCGCGCGCAATCAGTGGTTACCAAGAGGACGAAATTGTCGGGCAGCCTCTCGCGGAACTGTTTCCGGGCGTTGGAGAACACCGGCAGAGTCATCCCGCTCGGCTTGCTCTCCAATCGAAGGAAACCGTCACCTATTACTCAATGCCACAGGGGACGACGATTGAGCTACATATCATTCCCGCAGAGAATTCAGTCGAAGCAAGCGGCCGTGCCATGCAAGCAGTTGTCACGCTCCGATTCGTGAGTACGGCGAACGAGTTAGTGGGAGACCATCCGCGGGCCGCGCGAATGCGGCTAATGGGCCAACTAACCATGGGAATCGCCCATGACTTCAACAACGCCCTGACTTCCATAATCTGCAACACTCAGCTCGTCGGCGAGATCTTCGAACGGCTTGCGGATGTAAACGGACAGCCTCCGGCACTTGCACGAGAGCGAGAGCGCGCACACAGATACTTGGATGATATTACGAGGGTCTCACGAAAGGCGGCGACGTTTATTCGCACACTCCTCGCTTACGCACGCCAACAACAACTTGCCAGAGAGCCGATCGATCTCAACGAAGCGGTCGCCGACACCATGTACCTGACACGCAAACTTGTCGGGGAGCGAGTCACTACGAATTTTCGAGCCGGCAAAACTCTTTCGTTGATCTACGCTGAGCGCTCGCAAATAGACCAAGTGCTCTGGAATCTCCTTGTCAACGCTAGGGACGCGATGCCGGACGGAGGCGAGTTGTTGGTAGAAACTGCCTTCATCACGCTCGACCAATCGTTCACGGCCACGCGCGAGTGGGCCAGACCCGGCGACTTCGTGCGTTTGAGCGTTTCAGACACCGGGATTGGAATGGACCAGGAGACTCTTAAGAAGATCTTCGATCCCTTCTTTTCGACAAAGGCAGAGGGCCAAGGCACTGGGTTGGGACTCGCGACCGTTTACGGCATTGTCAAGCAGCACAACGGCTACATTGACGTGCAAAGCGAATCAGGTAACGGAACTCGGTTCGACATCTACCTGCCACTTGCGGAAGCACACCAACGCCCACTAGCATCGCACTCTACTGGCTCCGCGCGGGCCACCTCGGAGTACTCAACTCGGAAAAGCCTGATCATCGTTGCGGAAGACGATGAGAACGTGCGGGTCCTGTTTAAGCGCATTATTTCTCGCAGCGGTGGTCGCGTCATTACTGTTAACGCTGGCGATAAAGCTCTCAGACTATTCAAGAGACTCAAACGACAGGGGAACACAATCGATCTCGTCATCCTGGACGTGGGCTTGCCTGGAATGGATGGACGAACGGTCTGTCAAGAGATTCACGCTATCGACGTGGAAGTGCCAGTGCTGCTAACGAGCGGTTATGGAATTCCTTTCAAGCAGGACCAATCTATTACTGAAGAAGGCTATGAATTTCTCGCCAAGCCCTTTGATGGGGACCAATTGCTGGCGCGGATTGAACAGATGTTACAGAAAGGCCAGAACTCCGACTTAGCTTGACTCGTTTTCCTGAAGCTGATTCAGTGATTTCTATCCATCCACTTCCTGCTCTTCCCCATCAGATAACTTTGAGTAAACTGTTGTCCCGCGCTCCTCTCGGTTCTCGCCATCGCCTTCTCCGTCTTTCAGCATTCGGAACATAGAACGATAGCTGATGCCTAGAATCCGGCTGGCAGCGGCTTTGTTTCCGCCCGTATGTGCCAAGACCTTCTCTATGTATTTACGAGTAGCGTCCCTCAGCGGCAGAAACCCTTCCGAGCTTCCAACTAACACCTCTGCTTCCGCGTCTTCCGAGGTAGAAGGAAGATTCCGCATCCGCTTTGGAAGATCGCGGAGCTGGACCACCCCATCGCAGGTCTTGACGGCTGTCGTGATCGCATTTTCCAATTCGCGTACGTTTCCAGGCCAGTCGTAAATACGAAGAGCGTTTATTACCGGCTCTGAAAAACGAACCGGCCTGCCAGTGCAAGCAGCGAAATGTTCCACCAGAGGAAGAATGTCTTCGGCCCGTTCTTTGAGTGCTGGGATCTCAAGGATACAAGAGTTGAGCCGGTAGAAGAGATCCACACGAAAACGTCCGTCATCTACTTCCTGATAAATATCCCGATTCGTGGCGGCAATTACTCTAACGTTTATCCTGTTGATATTATTCGAGCCAACCTTGCGAATCTCTCCTTGTTGTAATGCCCTAAGCAGCTTTACCTGAAACATCGGCAACGTCTCGGTGACTTCGTCGAGGAAGATTGTTCCTCCCGTAGCCTCTTCGAGGAGGCCTTTGCGGTCACGATCCGCTCCGGTGAAAGCTCCCCGCACATGGCCAAAGAGTTCCGATTCAATTAACTGGGCCGAGATCGCTCCGCAGTTGACGGTCACAAACGGATCTGCTGCGCGTGAACTGAGCCGATGCAGTTCACGCGCGATGACTTCCTTGCCCGTTCCCGTGGGACCGCAGATAAGAACCGGAATATCTGTCTTAGCAACTCGTTGTAATTGCACGCCCAGCTCGATCATTCGAGCGCTTCGCGCTACGAGTCCTTCTTCGGCTTGCGGCGTAAGAGGTAAGGGCCGCTGCAACTCCTTTTGTTCGAGTCGTGCCAGACAGCGCTCGATCTGCTCGCGCACCTCTGGGATCGTGAAAGGTTTGGCGAGATAGTTAAGCGCGCCAGAGGTCATCGCCAGGATGGCTTCGTTGTAAGAACCCTGACCGGTGATTATCACAACGGAGGCGCCGGCTCTTTTCTTAGTTACAGCTTGCAGTATGCTAATTCCGTCGCCATCCGGGAGACATTTGTCGAGAAAGATCAGCGTCCATGACTGGGCCTCCAACAGTTCCCTGGCGCGCTTTGCGGATTCAGCCTCGCTGACCATCCATCCTCCATCCTCAAGCACCCTAGAGAGAACCCGTCTTACGTCGGGCTCGTCATCAATTACAAGAGCGGAAAGTGTAGATTTATTAAAGGTGTTTGTGGTCCGAGGCGCGACACCTTGTGGCATTAGAAAGCCACCTCCTATTTAAGATGATCGTTGCGAGCGCGCATGCGGATATACCGCAGCGCAATCGATCTCACGTAGCTTCGGGTTTCAGGATATGGAGGGATGCCGCCGGTTCGTAGCCGGCTCGGATTGATGACCCGGCCGTTAGATAGAATGAAGCAACGCCCCTGGGAATAAGCGTCAACTGCGCCCTCACCAGCATTATAGCCGGCTAAGGCTAGAGCTACATTACCATCAAATTTATCAAGTAGCCAAACAAAATATTCAACGCCACCGCGCACCGACTCCGCAATATCATGAGGATCACGCACGCCGAAACGCGCCGCCGTTGCCGGCATGAGTTGCATTGGCCCACGCGCTCCTTTAGGACTAACGGCGCGCACCTTGCCGCCTGATTCCTGCGCGATCAAGGCATAGATCAAAAGCGGATCGATGCTGTATTTGGCGGTTTCCCGCCGCACCGCTTCGTTGAGCGAAGGGTTCAGAACCAATGAGGGACCAACGGGAGTGCCATCTGAAACAGTAACGGTCGAAGGAGTAGCCGGCTTTGCTAACGACACCTCGATCGGTACATCAGCATCAGTGATCCTAAGTCCCTGAGTGCGACCATCAGGAGCACACGCGGCCAAGCAGCAGAGGCCAAGGATGATCTGAAACACAACTCGGACGTTTATGAGATGCATAGAAGCGGCGGCTACCTCCGACCTGTTGCCCTTTAGCAACTCCTTAGCCAACGAAACCCTTCATGTTTTCCTCCTTGGACCACTCAGCACTAAGACACAATGTCCTACTCACCACAAGAAGCACCAAGATCTATTGACGTTTTGTCCTAGTCAGAATCCATCGTCAACGCAAAAACGGAAGTTCTTACGCTGATGAAGCTGCGGCACGAAACATGCACTTGTGTCGTCCGCGCCGAGTCGGGCCATGCAGTTTTAGAAAAATAAGAAAGGCTCGAGTGCGAGATGGCAGTAATCCAGGTAACTGAATGAGTGGATGACTAATTAACTTTACGCTTCTCCAATACGCTCGGGCCTCATACTTCTTTGGCCGTGTTCTTTGCGATTCCGAAGCGAACGTCGTTACTCGTTAATCAGTTTCAAAGTAAGGGAATAAGAGATGGAAAACAGAGCACAAGCTCGAGGGTATTCGTGTGTCTCCAAACTGGCGCAGGCATCGCTTGTGGCTCAGAGCCGGAGATCTAATGTGAACGGCGCAGCTGGATTTTCGCTGGTCGAACTGCTCATCGTCTGCGCCATCATCAGTATCGTAGCGGCCGTGGCCGTTTCTCAATTCTCAGGCCGCGATCAAGCGGGCCGTCTCGCACGAGACTGCGCGCGTCGCGTGCGAGAGCGCCGTGCGGCGGCCATACGCCTTAATGCTCTCACAGAGCCAACACTCTTAGAAAACTACCGGCAGCCACCTATCTCCATCGACTTCGCGAATCTCTCCACGACCAGATTTCTGCAACTCGAAGGCACAGGTGCAACCAGCTTTAGTCCACTGGCTGTCGCTGGCGGGTTCGGAACCTGGAGTTACGTTTACCAGGGCGACGAGCTGCGACTACCTGCGGGATGGACCATAGCCGCGAACAGTCAAGCGCTGGGTGTAATTCCAGCCATCCCGCTGGGAGTGCCGACAACCGTTATTAGCTATACCTCCGATGGCCGCCTCGCCACTCTTCCGTCCGCCCCGAGTTCCACCGATCCAAACGTTGAGAGTCCTTTCCCCGCGATTTACTTGGTCAATGGTTCACAAGCGCGTGCTGTGGCGGTCCATCCGTCAGGGCAAGTCGAGATTTGGCAATACGACGAAAGTGCGCGCGTGTGGCGCGGCTTTGGTAACCGCACAGTCACTGCGTCGGGGAGCTAATGCCATGCGACGAGTAAAGAGAGAGAACGGTTTCACGCTCATCGAAATTCTCATCGCCACGGCGATCACGGCCATCGTGATGATCGCCGGCACCGCCTCGAAGAAAGCCGAGGCACCCTCGCAGGGATACTTCGCAGCGATTTCGACGGCGCCGGTCGTAACCTGACCCGTCCCTCCGCGCCAGGAGCGGGCAAAGAGACAGTTTCCTTTCTACCCGTTCCCGACTACAGCGTTGACACTCCTGGAAGAGCAACAAGATTGACCACTGAAACCGGCGCCTACCCCAGCACCACCAGCACAAGGGCGATCACAGCAGGCGGAAACGTTTGGGAATTTACTCCCTCTTCCCCTGTCTGTCGTAATTGTTGGACTACTCTCTATGGCAGCGATGGCTCAGCAAGATCGCTGGCCGTTGATTCTCTTGCCCCAGCTCCCTCAGCGATCGTCATTTATGAAAATGGCTCCTACGCCGCAACGTCTTTCGGCGTAGGAGTCACGATCGCTCCTCATATTCCCGGCGACACTTATCAACTCAGAGCAGAGCTTCCATCGAGCACCGGTACCGGGACCGTGCTTCGCTACTACCGCGTCCGCAATAGTGTCAGATCACTTCTTTACAGCAGCACGAACGCCGTACCAGCCTATCCGCAATATCTAGGCGCTTATGCTTCCGAGGCGGGTTCCGCCATTACCAATGCAAGTGTCACGGGCGCACCTATCGTTAACCGCATGGAGAACATTACCGACTTTCCACAGATGCCGATGGACGGTGGAGTCAGGTTAAGCGGCCCCATCGCAATTGGAGCAGGAGGAGGAAGCGCCACCATCCTTAGCGGCGACTCGACAGTTGATGCCGTTTCAACCATCACCCCGTTTTCATCTACCGATACAGATGTCACTGTGAAGCTTCCACGCCGCGGATCCTTCATGACAGGCGACTACGTGCTGCTGCTCGATTTCACCGGAACACCCGGAAGCGCGCTCTGCCAGGTTACAAACGCTAACACGCAGACGAACACAGTTGTTTTGACGCTAACGCGAGTCAGAGAAGGAGGCAAAGCGTGGAGCCGTTTGTGGTCCACCGATGCCGAACACGACCGGACTTTTGCTCAAGGTAGCCAACTCGTTCGTTTAGCTCCCCCGGTGACTTACACGATCGCTGCGGATGGTCGCCTTGTGCGCATGGAAGGCGCACGAACTTCAACTGTGGCCTTCAACACCCGCAGCTTACGGTTCACCGAGCAGACCGCTGCCACAGGTCGCAGCTACGCGATCTCAGCAACGCTGGCGGCCGAAGGTATTGAAACCAACGACACCCAGGCAGCAGAAACCCGCGCGACGATCGAATATCTCTCGACGCCGCGCGCACTCAACCTTGGCTCAAACCAGCTCAATTGATTAGTGAGGAGCAGTCATGAAGAGACTTCTATTTCGTCGCGAACAGCCAACTGAGGAAAGTCCGTGCGGACTTGCCTTCGACGAGGAAAAGAATGATGTCGTAATCGCTGAATATGCGCCCGATGGTGGTTTCGAAATCCACCGAGTGCCGGCAGATGAACGTCGAGCCGTCAACATTGACACAAGTGATGTCCGCACCTCCGTATTGGGATGGAACGCCCACACGAGCCTTGCACAATTGCCGGTTACGGCTGAATCAACCGATGAAGAGATACTTCGTTCAATTATTGAAGCTGCCAATACCGATCCGAACGCCGCAGCTTTTAACTTCACCTACTCCCGCACACCCGATCGTTTGCTGACACTAACACAAGCAGAAACTGCCGACATTGCCGACACGTTAAGGAAGGCGAACGCCTGGTTAAACGCGCAGCGCGCCACTCACGTCAAGCAAGAGGACAGTGCCCGCGTTCGTTTGGAGACTCGCACTCGCTGCAATATGCGCGTCTGGCTAAGCAACGGCGTGGATGTCGACACAGGAAACACCGCGTTCCTCACTGTCGGAGCTGGTGGGTATGGGATGGGACTCTGGAGCCCTCAGAGCGGATATATCTACGAGACTGAGGAGCGATTTGAACGCGACGCCAGCTTGGAAATGGTCGCCGCTCATACCCGCGACCTGCTGATCAAATTCATCGCTCCCTCAAGCCTCGCACAACTCGGACTCGATTCCGTCGGGAGGGTAGTCGTCTCTGCCCTTCCGGGACTCGAAGAGCATCTTTTCCAGGTCTTGCGTGAAGCTCCGGAACTGCACCACGCCTTAATTGAAGGGTTGAACTACTCGAAGGATCGCGCGTCCGAAGGAGACCAACTGGATTACGCGACGGCGCTCGCGCTGGGGGCGCTTCTTGAAACGGAATCGCCCGGCCCCACCGATCTAAGCGTGACCCCGCAGGAACAACTGGAGCAGCTTTCACAATCGCACAAGATCATTGAAGTCGCCGAGGTGCAAAAAATAGCGCGCAAGGCGCGCCTTGCGATGGCAGCACCAGTAATCGTCATAGCTGCATTTCTCGCCACGACATGGTTTCAGACTCGAGCCGAAGCCTTGAGGATCGGCCGCAACATCGAGACTGAAAAACAAACGGCTGCACAACTGAAGCAGGCCACTGAGGATTACGAGTCTTCAAAAAAGAATTTCGGAATGTTCAGAAGCCTGCTAGACAATTTGATCACTCTCAGGCAGCGCCAACCGGCAACCCATCAACTGCTCAGAGATCTCGACACTCGCTGGCCCCGCGACGCGAGTTGGTACGTCGCCGAGCTCAACGTCAAAGGGACAAACGTCGACATCAAAGGGCGAACACGCAACGAACAAGCGATCACCGCCTTTGCCAAAACGTTAGAGTTTTCCGATGGTCTCTTCACCAATATTCTTACCAACAACAATGTTGCCGGTACTTCGCTGACAGGCACATCCGCCACGGCTATGCCTCAATCTTCTAACGTGATCGAGTTTACCGTACGCGCCAATTACTCGCCGATGAAAACGCCGGGACAAGTTGGTCCCACGGCAACACAAGCACCGGCCGCAACCATGCCGAGCGCGCCCGCCCCGACTCCAACCCCGGTAGCGCCGGCTCAAATCGTCGCTCCACAGCCGCCATTTGCGAACGGAGCTAACACCCGGCCAATGAATGGAACACAAAGATGAGCAGAAAACCCAACATCAAGAAATCGCGGGCAAAGAAGAGCGGTCTCAGCTCACTCGCTGGCCTCAAAGACAAAGTAATCAAGGCAGCGATTCTTATGGGACCGAAAAAGACTCTCATCTATTCGAGTCTCTTCGCTGCTGCTTTAGGCGTGCTTCTCTACTGGCAGTTCCTATCACCAAGGATCTCAGCCAAAGACCAGTTAAGCGCGGAACTGCAGGGCTTGCACAAACAGAACGCGATCGCGCGAATGATGCAGGAGACGCGCCCGCAATTTCTGGACGAGTTCCGACGTGTCATCAGTAACTACAGCACCGCGCGTGAGCTTTTGCCTGCGGAAGCAGAAGTCTCCAACGTGATGGCCGCGATTCAAGATCTGGCCCATCGAAATAATGTTCGGGTCACAGTCTTTGACGCGAGCAAACCGGGAGTGAAATCCGCCAGCACTCCCTCAACTCAACCACCAGCTTCCAATCAACCCAGCGATGCCGGCAATCAACAACCGGCCGCGACGCAGCAGGTCGCTCTCAACGAACGGCGCATCCCGGCGCAGATCGTCGGCACCCACTCGGGCGTAGCAAGCTTCATTCGCGACGTAGCGCAATACCCCAGGATCATTTACGTGAGCGATATCACGATCACCGCGCTTAACACGCAGGAGAGCGTCAACATGACGCTAGTCACCTATGACGCTCCCTCGGCAGGGCTCCTGCCGCCAATCCCCGTCGAATTGCAGCCAGAGTTCCAAAAAGCGCAAAACGCTCGCGCCAATACCAAGTAACCCTGAAGGAGATAACTACACCCATGATTCAAAAGATGCCCCGGAACATGGCCCCCAACCAAATACCTTTTAAGTCAGTAATAGGCCGTGCAAGCAACATGATCGTATTGGCAGTGATCTTTGCGCTCACAGCTTGCTTAAGCATGAGCCTGCATCTTGTGTCCGGTAAAAGCACACGCGCCGAGGTCACGTCGGCCGAACTTGAGCAGGTCCGTCGCGAAGCGCGGGCAGCTATTCCTCGTCTCCCGGCCGATACAGAAGACCGGCTCGCTGCGGCGCTCTATCCACAACTGGCGCCGATAGCAAACATCTCGGATCCGTTCGTTGACCGCGCTGGAGTTGCGAGTCCGAACGGCGCGGGAACTGTCTCGCCCTTGATGGTGAGAGCGTCCGGCACGATGATAAACAATCAAACAGCCTCGGCGATTCCAGCGACGCCGGCCGTGCCAACACTACTCGCGCGGTTGCAATCATGGCGGCATTCGGTAAAAGCAGCCGCTAGCACCGGGCAATTCCCACCGCCGATCACGACCGCCTATCTTCAAAACGAGATCGCACCCACCGGAAGGATCGATACCGGAGGACGACGCGGCGCCTGGTTCTACATCGCCTCCGAGAAAAGAACACTCGCGGCCACTGTGGGCGCTAAGTTCTATGACGCCATGCTCGTAAGCATTGGCTCCGAAGGGGTCGTCTTTCGCCTCCAGAACGGAACGACCAAGACAATTGAATGGGATCGCGAAGAAGACTTTGCGACCACAACCGCCATCGCCGCCAAAAGCGATGAGCAGCAGGCACAGCCGACTCAATCGCCCGCAGTAAAGACGATCGGTGAAGAACAAAATGGCAACAGGCAACAGAATTCCGCACCGGGAACCGGCAGCCTTCGCACATCACCGCAACCCGACCGATCGTCGATCCAGACAGGCGGCGAATTTGAACTTCTTCAGGATGCGGTGCGCGCACGTTATCCCGGGAGAAAGCCCGTTTCGGAGACGGCAAGAACAGAGGCGCTAAGGGTTCGTCCAGCAGTTGAGCGGGCGCATGCTCCGTCACCGAGTCCAACCCCTTCACCTGCTCGCGAAACTACCGTCGCTCCAACTCCTGAACCATCGACGGCCACTGCGCGCACCACGGCTCCAACGGAACCAAAAGGCGAGACCAGACCACAACCAGCACGCGGAAGTCTGTGCGACCCGCAGTTCCGCGGCGACAACATCACGATCACTAACGAAAGCAACCGGCCCATTACGCTTCTGAGCTTTGTCAATAAATTAAACGAGGCTTATGGGGCCAATATCGTGCTCGATTACGACGTGCAGGATGTGCCCGTCCGAGTAAACATTACTGACGCGCCGTGGACTTCCGTATTGCGCACGCTGCTCGATTTGAACGATCTCGACCTGGTGTGCCTCGACGGCCGCATAGTTCAGATCGCCAAACGCAGCAAGATCGCGCAGATGGAAGACGGTCGCCGGAAGATGGCGCCGCTTGTCCGTGAAGTCTTCAAACTGCGTTATCTGCAACCAACCGCGGGAGGGCGCGTCAACCTCGCAGGCGTCACGCAAGCTTCAGCCGGAGCGACAATTCAAAGCATCGAGGAAGCGATTCGCGCCATTCTCAAAGCAGGCGGCGACGCGCGCGGCGAGGCTCGAAGAGTTCCCGGACGAAACGAGATCTTCGTCGCCGCCACCCGCGAGCAGATGGCCGAGATTCGTGATCTGATTGCGCGCGTTGACCGCCCCGGATACCAGGTCCTAATCAAAGCGCTCGTGTACACCGCCAATGAGAACCGACTGCGCGATATTGGCTCTCAAGTCTCCCTCATCGTCGGCAACGGCGGGCAAACCAACCTCGGCGGATTCACAACTTTGCCACGCAGCAGCCAAAACAATAATGGCAGCGGCAATGGAAATGGAAACGGCACTGCAAATGGCAACGGCAGCACTAACAATTTTGGATTGAATCCAGGAGGAGTGCCGAGCCTCGGCGATGGCTTCCGTCAACCTACTGGCTCCCTAGGTGGCGCCAGCCCTGTCGGCACGTTCGGTGTCTCCGGCGTCTTCGGCACCGCTCAGGTTGCCTATCAACTCACACTCGCCCAGCAACGCGGCGTAATCAATATTCAGTCGCGACCCTTCGGCATCGTTTCTGATGGAGACACGTTCGATCTAGTCGCGGGCACGCAGATTCCCGTTGTGACAACCACGATTGCGGGCGGCGCGCCGTTCCAATCAGGAAACGTGCAGTTTATCGAAGCGAGCCGCATTGCCCGCATCACCCCGCAGGTCGCGGAAACTGAGGACGGCAAGCCCGGCTTCGTCACCCTCCAGATCCAACTGGAAAACAACTCGGTCGATACGAGCTTGGGAACCTTCAACGGCGTGCCGGGCGTCAATCGTCAGAGCCTGCAAACGGTAATGCGCCTGCGCAACGGTGAAACCGCGATTGTGGGCGGACTCGCTGCCGATACAGTCTCAAACGCAACCAGCAAAGTCCCGGGTATTGGAGATATTCCCATTGTCGGTAATCTCTTCAAACGAAAGACCAATCAAGAAAATCGCGATCGTCTCTACTTCGCAATCACGGTCGAAGTGATTTCGCAAGAATCGCCTCTCATCAATGTGCCGGCACCATCGGACGCGATGACCACGCCTCCGCCGCCACCCCGCGCGCAACGTCCCAGCCCATTCCAGAAGAGATAACGGAAGAGGTATAGACCGATGAACCAAGAAGTTTCTAAAGCACATGAAACTACGGACCGGCAACAATCGCCATCCGAAGCATTGATACGCGAGCGCGTCTATGGTCACGAGCAGTTGACCGATCTGGCAACCAGACTACCGCTTCACATAGCCGAAGATAACGAAGCCATCTTGCTCGATACCGTGGGTCCCAATGGGTACACGATCGGAATTACAGACCCGTCGAACTTCATCGCCATTAGGAATGTCGCGCGCGCGCTGCGTGTAGGAACTAAAGACCTTCACGTGAAATTGATTCTGAAGGAGAGGCTGAGAACGCTTCACTCGATTGCCTACGGTCTGAAAGACCTGGCGATCCACGCGCGCGAAGCGGTCGAAGTAGAAGAAGGAGATTTCTCAGACGCGAACGCGGCGCGCGATACCGTCTCATGGAACGTCATCGATCCAGGAGCCGAAGCCGCAGCTAAAGCCCGAGCGGTTGCAGACGATCGGGAAGAAGAACTGGGCCGAGGAGTCGGCGACATTCGCGCCAATGCCGAACACGTCGTCTTAGAAGCCGCCCGTCGCGGCGCGAGCGACATCCACTTCGAGCCAGGGCCGGAGGTTGGGCGCATTCGCTTCCGCATCGACGGCGTGATGTATGAATACGCGCCCGATGTGCCAGCCGCTCGCATGGAGAACCTGATCAACGCGTATGCGGACATGGCCGGCGTCAACGCCTACCTGCTGCCCCATGAGCCGTGCGATGCCGCCATAACGATCAGGCTTGAAACTGGCCCAGGAAGAAAGATCAAGACAACGATCAGGTTTGCCAGTTGCCCAGCACTGTTCGGCGTGGACCTAACACTACGACTCAATCTCACCAAGTTCCGCAACTTTGATCAGATCGGTTATGAACATCAACAGCTCGAGCGAATCTATGAAGGGTTGAAGCACCGCAAGGGTGTCATCCTGGTCACTGGTGAAACCGGCAGCGGCAAGTCGAACAGCCTCGAAGCATTCATCCGTCGAGTCGAGGCCGGTGACACTCGTAAAGTTATCCAGCCCTGCGACCCCGTGGAATTTCCCAATCAGAAGCGTACGCAGATTCCCATCCAAAACCAGGTCACATGGGCCAAAGCTCTCAAGTCGTCGCTGAGGAAAGACCCGAATATTTTCAGTCCAGGCGAGTTTCGGGATACCGATGAAGCGCGCTTCGTCTACCGCGCCGCCGATACCGGCCACCTCGTGCTCACCACCGTACATACCAATGATGTGGCCGCAACGTTTGGACGCCTACGCGACCTCGGCATTGAAAGCTACAAGCTGGGACGACTGACCAAGCTGATTGTCTCTCAGGAGTTGGTCAGAAAACTCTGTCCGCACTGCAAGGAACCCGATCCCGACGCGCCTTTCATCGCCGAGCGCCTGATAGAAGTCATCTTCCCCGATCGCGAGGACTTGAAAGAGGCGATCAAGAAAGCTGAAGGTCAATCACCATTCTTTGCGGCCATCGGTTGTCGGGCGTGCTACGACACCGGATACAAAGGGCGCTCGGTAGTCGCCGAAGTGCTGTGTATGACCAATGACATCGCGCAGATGGTCGCGCGCGCAGTTGAGGGCGAGGAAGTTGTCGCTTTCGCAGTCAAGGAGCACGGCATGATGACGCTGGCTGAGGCGGCGGCGCGCAAGGTCATCCGCGGCGTCACATCATTCGCCGAAGTCGAACATCTGCTAACGCCGCCCGCTAAAGCCCATGCAGCTTATGAACCAACGCCATGGACCAGAGAGAGCGACACGATAAGCGCAACGAATCAGCATGCGACTCCTGCTGGTCCTGATGAGATCCATACCACAGACGAAGAAAACATTATCGACATCGAGTTCACGGAAGTCGCTTCACAGGAGGTCCGAGGCGAAGAATGCGTACTCACAAACTAGTACAAAGCCAAAAAGGTTTCTCCTTGATTGAGTTGTTGATTGTCTGCGCGCTTTTGACCATCTTGCTGGCACTTGCTCTGCCGAACTTAACTTCATCGAAGCGCGCAGCTCGCGAGCAGACTGCCAAGGGCAAACTCGCTGCAATCGGAGCCCAGCAGACCTCCTTTAAGACGCTGTTGGGAAAGCGCAGATACGGAACGCTCTCAGAACTTCAAGCAGCCACCGCGGGCGGCTCACCGCTTTTGACCGCAGCCGATACCTCGGTGCCGGAGTGGACCTTTTCGGACGTAGGTACCGCTACCACAACTACATTCGGCGTCAAGGTCGAGCCTTCGTCTGGCAATCCGGCTAACTATAGCTTCGCGATCTTTGAAGACCAGGTGCTGCGGCGGTGCACGCGCGGCGGACCCTGGTCCAAGAGTGACTGCACACAGGTCAATGAGTGAAAACCGGAAGAATCACCCAACTCTGGATTAAGGAGTAATTTTCTAATGGCAGCCATCATCGAAAACACAACCTTGCCGCTCCCATCCGCGTCCGCCGAGCGTCAACAAATCCGCTTCAACTATTCGGGCACTGACGTGCTCGACAATGAAGTCAGCTTTTACATCTGGGCTACAGACGAAGTCGCTGCTGTAACAGCTCTTGAGCGGGCGAAGATCACGGTCGAAGACATCCGGGCGCATAGCCAAAGACTCGCACGCCGCCGCAAGAGAATCTCGCGCGAAGAACTCGGCAATTTCGCCATTCAATTATCGGAAAGGACCAGGGCCAGCGAGCAAATCCGCCAAGCCGTTGGCGATATCGCGCGAGCAACGAACAATCGTTTGCTTCGCGAAGCCCTCTTTGACGTAAACGCAGAGCTCAAGCGCGAGGGCGCGCACCCGGCGGACGCTTTCCGCAAACGCCCCGACGTTTTTCCGGATGCGTTCTGCCACGTCATGCAGGTCAGCATGAAGAGCGGTGATCCATCAGACATGCTGAAGGAATACGGCGAGACTCAATTGAGGACAGCCGAAAACATCAGCCGTCTCAAAGGCGCTCTCTACTACCCCGCTGTCATCATGGCCCTCGCCTCGATCGTAGTCGGCGTGCTCTGCTTTTTCATCCTCCCCGCGATGGCCGGAATGTACAGCGCTCTGCTCGAAGCAACGGGCGGCCAGCTCCCATTCCTGACACGGATGCTCCTCGGATTCAGCAGGTTCCTCGTGAGTCTTCCCGGCATCGTCTCTCTTGCTCTCTTTACCGGACTCATGATTTACGCCGTCAAGTGGCTCAAGGGGCCAACGGGCAGCGAGTTGATCGCGCGTAAGAGTCTGCACTGGCCATTAGTAGGCAAGTTGCTGCGGGACTTTCATTCGGCCTATACAGTTCACCTAATCGCGATCCTTGCTTCCGTCGTCACGCCAAATGAGTTTCTGAAGGAAGCCGCCTCAGCTTCACTCAACATCATCTACCGGGAAAAGCTCGAAGCCATTAGGGAATCTTTTCGCAAAGGCGGTCTGGATCTTACGACTGCCTTCGCTCCTTACGCGTTTCTGTTCGGTGATGAGTTTCAGCCGGCGCTCGCGACGGGGGAGAAAACTGGTCGCCTCGATACGCAGCTCGGCAACTATGCCAAGTTGCTCGACCGCCGCGTCCAGGAGTCGATCTCAACAATGTCGAAGCTGGTCGAGCCGTTGACGCTCGTAGTCGCAGGCTTGGTAATCGGACTGATCGTAGTGGCCGCGTATCTTCCGCTCTTCACTCTTGTGGGCGAGTTAGCCAACAAGAAATGACAGAAGCGATAGCGGCGGCGACGACGGCCGTCGTCCCGGTGAGGTTATGAAAACAATGAAGAAGATAAGAAAAGAAAGACAGCTAAGAAGCAACGCAAGAGCGAGCGAGCGCGAAAGGAGAGGTGAGGCCGGAATCGGGCTCGTCGAATCCATGATTGGCCTCCTGGTCTTCACCATCCTGATGCTGGTCGCCGGCCAACTCATGCGAGTCCACGTCGAGACTCTCTTAATGGGTGAGCGGCAGCGAAAAGCTGGTAAGCAAGCCGAAGCAGCCCTGAACAATCTGGTCTCGAAGAAGCGCTCCGAACTGTCCGACGGCGGCGCATTCGTAGTGGACCAAAATGGCAACCCAGTAAGGAACTCAGACAATGCGGTGTCCCTCAACTGCTCGAATGCCTATTGCGACCAAATTATCGCTGTACCACAGCCCTCTGGCACAGGCACTGATCTAGTCACGATCGGATGGGGAGCAAGCCTGCCTACCGGGAGTCAAGCAATCTACACACGTGCGTGGACAGTGCAAACGCTTGACGGAGCGAAAGGTCTACGTCGAGCAACTATCGCAGTATTCCCTGCCGGCAATGGCGAGCCGTTGAGTGTGCTGCAGACCGAAGCAGTGCAGCGAAACTGATTGGCCGTACCCATTCTTTATCAATAGCAATTCCACTCTTCAGTACAAGACCCGAAGGAGAGATCAAGCGATGCCAGGAACTTACGCACAAGAATCAAAAGGCGACGAAGAACGAACGGGCTTTCTCATATCTGATTCCGAGTCCACCGTCTGCCAGTTCGGCCAGGAGCCATCTTCGGCAGAGGCTTCTAACCAGCTCTGCAGCGAAGCGTGTTCAGCTGACAATGCGCTCGATCTGCTGCAACGAAATCCCAGTTGGGTTGCGACTGCCGACGCGTTAATGGCCGCGCTCGGAGCGAAGGACGATGAAACCAGCGGGCATGCGGAACGAGTTGTCAGCTTTAGTCAGAGACTCGGGCGTCAGGTGGGCCTATCAAGATTAGAAATAGCTGCGCTCGAACTCGGAGCCCGCCTCCACGATATTGGGAAGATTGCAGTTCCCGACTCGATCCTGCACAAGCCGGCAGAATTAGACTCTGAAGAATGGCAGAAGATGCGCCAACACCCGGCGCGCGGCGCGGCGATGGTGCGCAAGTTAAGACTCCCGGAAGGTGCGGCGCTCGTCGTCGCCCAACATCACGAGAGGTGGGACGGAACCGGCTACCCGAATCGTCTGGTCGGTGAAGAGATCTCCTTGCCGGCACGTGTCTTCTCCGTGATCGACGCTTTTGACGCGATCACATCCGACCGAGTCTATCGTCGCGGCGCACCTTACGAAGAGGCACTTCGCAGAATCACCGCTGCGTCAGGAACACAGTTCGACCCACGGGTCGTTGCCGCTTTCACGCTAATCCCTCCCGTTGACTGGGAGATGATCCGCATCGTGTGTGCGACAGAGAGCGATCCGCATTAACTTAAAGTCCGGACTTGAAAATAATCATGGAACAATACGACAAAGAACCCGACGTAAAACTTCACGAGCTGCTGAAGAAGCTGATCGAACTTAATGGTTCGGACCTGCACTTAACGACAGGTACCCCGCCGCAGGTGCGCATTGACGGCGAGCTACGACCGCTCGATGACTATCCGCCCCTTGGTCGCGACGATACTCAGCGTCTCGTCTATAGCGTACTGTCCGATGCGCAAAAGCAGAAGTTTCAAGACGATTTAGAGTTGGACCTCTCATTTGGAATCGTGAATGTCTCACGGTTCCGCCTCAATGTCTTCGACGGACGAGGCGGGATCGGTGCTGTATTTCGCGCCATTCCGTTTGAAGTCAAATCCTTTGACGAACTAGGACTGCCGCCCGTCGTAGAGAACCTGTGCAAGAAACCCCGCGGCCTCGTGCTGGTCACAGGCCCTACGGGATCAGGTAAATCAACAACGCTCGCGGCGATGATCGATAAGATCAATCGTGAGCGGCGCGCCCACATTATCACCATCGAAGACCCGATCGAATTCCTTCATAACCACAAAAACTGTGTCGTCAACCAGCGCGAAGTGCGCGTTAACACGCACGGCTTTGCTAATGCATTAAGAACGGCGTTGAGACAGGACCCGAATGTCGTTCTGATCGGCGAGCTCCGTGACTTGGAGACCGTTGAGTCAGCCCTGCGCATCGCCGAGACCGGACACTTAACTTTTGCGACGCTGCACACCAATACAGCAGCTTCGACCATCACCCGCGTCATCGACATCTTTCCGGCTAATCAGCAAGCACAAATTCGCACGCAGCTCAGCATGGTGCTGGAGGGTGTTTTGTGCCAACAACTCCTGCCCATCACAGAAGGACCAGGGCGAGCGATGGCGCTTGAGATTCTACTGCCGACACCGGCCGTCAGAAATTTGATCCGCGAAGATAAAGTTCATCAACTTCCCGGTTTGATGACCACAGGTCAAGACGAACACCAGATGCAGACGCTCAATCAGTCGCTGGCCAGACTCTACACCGCTGGCCGGATCTCATTTGATGCGGCCATGCAATGTTCAGCAGACATTAGCGACTTGAAAGATCTGATTGGTAACTCAGAAGCAGGAGTGACACATCTTCATCTGCCCGCCGCATCACGGCCGCTCTCTAGTAGGTTGAGTCTATAAACCGGAAAGAATTACCGCCAGGAGATTCCCATGAAAAGCGATGTCCCCCAACAGAAGACTCTCGTTAGATCGCGAAAAGGTGAACGCGGTTCAGCGCTCATCGTCGCAATCATGTTTATGGTTGTTCTGTTTGCCATCACACTTGCTGCCGCTAAGGTGCGTGTGGCGAGTGCCAAGGATACTGAGGATCAGAATGCGCAACAGAACGCATACTGGGATGCTCGATCCGGCGCAGCGACAGTCCAGGCGTCACTTCTCACTGATGTTCCGGTAGCATTCAACGCTGACCTGATTCGAGCACGTGGGATGGCCGGAGCCTCTACCTTAACGGCGTTCGATCCACCCTGTTACTCCCCGTCCTGTACCAGTAAGCCCGTTATGAACCCGGACGGGGGCCGAACACCATATCCAACCAGCGAATGCACAAGCCTTTTGGGAAATATCGACGCCTGGGCACAGCAAAGAGGAATACCTCTAGCTGAAGACTACGCTGCAAACCGCGGCTATGGTCCAACGCGTGCGCGCGTGGCCGTGCTTCGAGAATACACGAGGCAACAGATGGTGGGCACCTCTTCCACCGAGCCAGCATATGTCCTCGAATTCCAGATCGATGCGGTAGCCAGCGACCAGGGTCGCATTAGACCGGCAGGGACGATCATGCTGAGCCCGTCACAAGTGGGGTGTGAAACGAGCGTTTCCCTGGAAGCCAATCCTACTTCAATCCCGATAGGCAGTTCATCGTCGCTAACCGCCACCTATCAGTGGGCCAATACTGTTATCTTGAAAGATTCCAACGGGAACACAATTGACACTCGGTCGGGCCTTAATGAAACCGCGGCGCCACAGACGATAACCTTTACCGTCTCGCCGACTGCAACAACAACTTATCGCGCCGAAGCAACCGGCTCTGGAGGGTGTGGAGCTATCTCCGGAGAAAGAACTGTCACCGTAACTTTTCCGCCGCCCGAGATCACAAACTTTAGTATTAACCCGGCCTGCATCAACAGAGGCCAATCCGCCACGCTCTCCTGGTCGGTGAGATATGCCAGCAATGTAGCGGTCACGGGGGGCGGACTTGATCAGTCATTTTCAGGCTCGCCTACCGGAGTCATTTCGGGAACGCTCGCCGTCAGCCCCCTGGTAGATACTACCTACACGCTGACAGCAACAGGACCAGGCGGAAGCGCGCAGGCTCAAACAACCGTCACAGTCAAGCAACCCTTCACGATTGATTCGTTTGGCGCTAGTACATACTGCGTGACGCCCGGAGCAAATGTTGATCTCTCTTGGGCCATCACTGATGCCGACAGTGCCAACATCAACGGCGCCGCCGTAAGCAGCACAGGCGGGACGCTGCGAGTCAATCCGACAGCGACGACAACTTATACCCTCAGTGCCACACGCGCAGGATGTTCTGGCCCGGACACAATTACACGGGCCATCACGGTCTCCGTCGTGCCTGTACCAACTGCCACCTTTAGCGCTAATCCAGCGCGCATTGAGCTTGGTCAAAGCACTTCGCTGCAATGGACTACAACAGACGCAACGAGCGCAAACATCACACCGTCTCCCACGGCTGGCTCCGGATTAAGTGGGCCAACAAGCGTCGTGCCCGTGCCGTCTGGATCACTATCCGTCACTCCGACTCAGCTCGGAACTTACACGTATTCATTTACGGCTACGAGCACAGGCTGCTCAACACAGCAGGCGCAGCAAACTGCCACTGTCATAGTTGACCCCGTCGCGGTCCCGCCTCCATGTCCTACGATCAGTTCATTCGTTGCAGACTCGTGTATTCTTCCAGGAAGTAACGCAACGCTCCAGTGGAATGTAATCGATTTTGACACCATTACAATTACTGGCGGCGGAATCAATAGCACCTACCTGACTGGCTCGGGCTCACTCGTCGTTTCGCCTTCATCACCGACTACGTACACGTTAACGGCGGCGAGAATTGGATGCGCGCCAAAGTCGGCAACCGTAACTGTGAACATCGCCGACGTTCCAACGGTGAATTCATTTACCGCGTCTCCGAGTACGATAAACGCCGGCCAGAGCACTACTCTACAGTGGAGTGCCTCCAATACAGCTAGTGTCCGAATTACTGGAACGGATGGATCCTCGTACTTCCCCGGAGGAAACAGTCTTACCGTCTCACCTGCAAGCACCACGACCTACACGATCACGGCGACCAGCGGCGGATGCAACCCACAGCAAGCTCAAGCACAAGTTACAGTGAACGTCGGACTCTGCCCGACTATCAATTACTTCACGGCCAATCCGTCAAGCATCATCGCAGGCAGCAATTCAACTCTGCAGTGGAGCGTAGCAAATGCGGCATCAGTTCTCCTCAATGGTAATCCCGTTGCTTCCTCCGGCAGCCAGGTCGTGACGCCACCAGTCACAACTACGTTCCGCTTAACTGCGCGAAGCACAAACGGAACCTGCGACTTAGATCAATTCGTGACGGTCAACGTCTCGGCTTGTCCTGCTCCTCAGGTTACGTCCTTTACCGCCAATCCAAATTCTGTAACCCAGGGCGGGAATCAAATGGTCCGACTGTCATGGGCCATCAACGATTCGTCAGGTACAGGCATTACCGTGACGATCAATCCTGGTGTGGGAACCTTCAGTGTCGCGAACGGGTTTGTGGACATTCTGCAGCCGGCAGCAACCACCACTTACTCCCTTACCGCCAACAACGGATGCGGAGCACTGGCAGCCCCCGCTCAAGCACAGGTTACAGTAAACCCACCTCCCGTGGTCTCTTGCCCGGTCCTGGTCGCGGGCGCCCCCGACTATGTTGCCAACGTAAATGCTAACGGAGCAGTTTCCGCGCCTCCGAACCCGTACTCGACAGTCAATATTCAACTAGTAGCGCGGCACTACCAGAACGACACTATGGGGATCAACATGAAGATGACGATCTCCAACGGCAACGATCCGTTCATGCTGCAAACGCCACAAGTTTTGACTGGCGGTTATCACGGCTATTTCGGCAAGTACAAATTCAAATTCTACATGGGCCAGTATTCGTCCTTCTTCAGCTCGTTCAATGCGATACGTGGCATTGAGCTCTATGACAATACCGACAGCTTGGTGCAGACCATCCCGTTCGAAAATATCAGTAACAACGGGTCGCAGAACGTCTACGTCATGAAAGGGTTTGACATCGCTACCGCTGACGGTGATGTCGTTGTTCCCTACTCAGGTTTCGACGCCGCTGTTGATAAGGTCGGTGTCGCGGCATTGACCGTGAGGGCGTTTGATCAGAACGGAAGCGGCCAAGCCTTAGACACGCCGGTCGCGGCCCAGGAAAGTTCGTTCGGCTGCACCGAGTACTACAACAATGAGGGTGCAAAAAATGAAGTTGTGGCGCCCCATAACAATATGTACATCACCGGCTTCGTCCAGACTTTCGCGGACGGTCATATCAGGGCCGACGCCTCCACAGGAGGTATGGGGAATGAGATCGTTAATGGATTCTGGATTAAGACGACTTACGATTACCACATCATCCTGAGCAGAGATGGCGTGCCGTTCAAAGACATACGCTACTCCTACGAGCATACGCCGGCCGTGCCATATGCGAGTCCAACTGTCTTTGAAATACCGGCCTCGCAGGTTCCCGCGGGCGTTGGTCCAGTAACCATGTGGGCTGAGCTGACAGGAACGGTGTACAACCGCGTCTACACCGAGACCTTGCGTGCAACGATCGATACTACTCAGCCCGACGACACTAAATATCCTGGCGATAGTCCGCCACCCGTACCCGTCTATGGCAGATATGCGTACATCGGGGAATGTAACGGCGACATCCCTGGTGCCTGTACGAACCAGAAAACCAACAATGGGCTCCGGTGGTAGATCACTCTCAGAGTGTAGGTGCGGCAAGGAGGCCGTGATCTTGCCAGTAATCATTGAGCTCGCAGGTAACAGACTAATGACAACGGTGATTTCGCATAGTTTTCAAACTCGTCAAGGTTCGCGTTGGGTGACCAACCAGGCTCTGAGTTCGGCCGCAATGGTAAAGAAGATGGTCGAAAACGAGCTTAGACACGGAGATTTCTCGAATTTAGAAGTTCGTGTCGAGCGGATTCAAGAGTTGGTGAATCGGCGTCTTTTGGAGCCCGAGTATGAGCGGAGTCTTTTGTTACTTGCCGCGAAGTTTCTGGAAGGGGCTGGTCAGACCCGGCGAGCGCGTCGGATCATAGGCACGTTGTTGGCTGGCAAGGATACGCTCAAAGGAAAGTCTTATTGGGATTTGAGAAGGTTTCGGACGCGATTGGCATTGAATGGAGGTGATCTGACAAGTGCTCGCTGGGAGGTGGACCGGATTGAATGTGACATTACCGAAACGAACGAGGGATTTGGAGTGGTAAAGGAAGTTGTCGACCGATCGGATCTTTCCCTGGTGACAACGTCTACCTGGTTATTGTCGGCTGAAGTTTCTTTAGCGGAGAGAAAACTGAATGAGGCATTGCAGTTTTTGGCGAACGCGCTTCATTGTATGCAGGCCGGTGTAAAGACTGGGGACGAGGTTGCGATCTTCGAGTTGCTGTCAGCGCTTGTTTGCGCCGTGCTGGGGGACGATGCAGGAATTCCAGCGCTGGCTTATCAGTATCGAGTTCATGTCAGCGGTGTGGGCCAATCAACCGTTGAGGCTGCCGTTAGTGCCAGGATCGCTGCGGCCACTGGAGACATGGATCGTACTGCCGGGATTAGCGAGACAGAGGCAAGGCGATGGAGAAGTTATGGCCCGGATGTGGGCCTGGTTAGAAGGTTCTTAGGGGAGGAGCTGCCGTTGATCCCTCCGGCCGATTTGGTGAATCGCCTGCCTTTGACGCAGGCGTTTCAAGAGCCGGTCATTCGTGTCAGTGAGGATGCTGAGGAAGGTAGAGACGTTGAATCGTCGTCGGAGGATCAGTTCTCGACGTTGCCAATGTCTTTTTTGTTTGAAGCGCACGGCTTGGAAGAAATGGCAACGCACTTTGATTACAACTTAAAGACAGGACCTTTAGTGATCGACTGGTCGACCTGTAAGCCAGAGTTGATTGATGAAGCAATTGAAGGTGGGGCGATTTCAGAGGCCGCTCGTTTTTGTCAGCGCGGTACCATTTACTTCAATAACGGTGCTTACGTGGACGCCTGTTTTGACGGGGACGTTAGTAGTGTTGGTGAAATACCCGCCGTCGACGTGATTTTCGAATTGTTTCGGATCAGCATGGCCGGATTGCCAGGGGCTTGTGGGCGTCAGTACTTTGCTGGCCCTACCGCAGCGCGCATTCCCGAAGTGATTAACTTGCGGCCGAATAAAGTCAGTATTGATTTGATGAGGCGGCTCGATCACATGAGATCGGGCGGGTGTCTCAGTGATCTTGACGACTCTGACATTGACAGTGCGTTAGCTTCGTGGACTTTGGCTTCTGATGCCGCGAGTTCAAATGGAAATGGCCATGATGTAAGCCAGTCGTTGAATTTATCGGAAGTAACCGTGAGTCATGTTGGCGTTAGTGATGGCGAGGCCGACAAGAACGTGTCGTTTGTGCGGAGTTTGCTGGGCGTGACGGAGGCTGATTCTGTGCCGGCTCTTCATGAATTCCTCCGAGCCTGTTTAGCAAGTCTTGGGTTAGAGACTGCGGTAGTCGATATTACCGTAAACGAATCGGGCCAGTCGCTTCTTGATTTGATGCCGGCTGCTCCTTCTTATGAATTGTCGGCCAAATGCAAGGCAGGTTCTCTGACCGTGAGTGTGAGTTTCCCGAAAGGCTTAGTTGTTGATTGTCCGGAGTCCGTTCAGTTGATTTTGAATATCGCAGCCCAGCGTTTGAGGACTATGCCCGGGCAATCTTTGAATCATCGAGTTCAGATTTCAGGATTTGTAGCTGAGGACCTTGTTACGCAGGCGCTCCTTAGTACGCTGAGAGACTTTGCTTTGCTTGATGGTTCGAATCAGAGACTCAAACATTTGCTCTTGACCGGAGAGCGTGGGGTCGGAAAAGAGCTACTGGCAAAAGCCATTCATAGTTGGTCGGACCGCACTGAGAAAATTTTCAGGGCTGTGAATTTTGGCGCCATCAGCAAAGACTTGGCGGCTGCCGAGGTTTTTGGAGCCAAGAAAGGTGCGTATACGGGTGCAGATCGTGATCGCCGTGGTTACATTCAGGAGGCTGACGGCGGCACTCTCTTTTTGGATGAATTGGACGAGGCCGGCGATACTGTCCAGGCTTTATTAAAACGGGTTGTCCAGTTTGGGACCTTTAATGCGGTGGGTAGTCCTGAAGAGCTGCAAGCGGATGTGCGTTTCGTGGCGGCGACCAACGTAGTGGGGCCCGAAAGCACTATTAAGCGAGACCTGCGCGATCGATTTCTAGAAGTCAGGGTGCCGCCTCTACGGGAGCGACGCGGCGACATTCGTCCGATGGCCGAGATGTTTGCCGGTCACTGCCGTTATGTATTGCCAGATGCAGTGCTTGCTTTTTTGGAAAGGCTGGAATGGCCTGGCAATGTCAGGCAGCTACAGAACGTCGTTGAGCGATCGTGCGCCGTTGTGAAATCTGGTGACGATTTGACTCTCGATTTATTTCAACGATCTGCGGATGAAGAGGGCGCAAGCATCGTTGTAGCTGAGATCGGTAGCGCCAAGTTTCGACCACTGGAAAAAGGGGAGACGTTAAAGACCAGGCGTCAAAGGGAAGATGAACTTCATATTCGTTACGCACTTGAGTTCTGTAAAGGAAATCGCAAACATGCGGCAGAGTTTCTTGGTATGACGCGCCAAGGTCTTACGGATCGGATGCGGGAGTTGGCGATTTCGGATTCCAAGTGAGAGCCAAAGACGCTCTTCTAGCACTTTTCGATTCGAGATTCTGATGCGACCGCGACCATATTCAATCACCTTACTCTTCAACTCACCGGCGTTCAGGGTTAGACGATTGCGTTCGTGGCCCAGCATCACGGCGATATCTTCCTGGGTCAAATCAAAGCTGTCTAACCGAAGACAATCACTAATCACCATGAGGTAACGACAGAGTCGCTGTTTGATAGAATGGACTGAATTGCAGACGGCCGATTGGACACTTCGGGCTGAACGGAGCGCCCACATATGCCGGTAGTAATTTCTATAATTGGTCGCGCGATGGAAACTATTTTGCAGCACCTCAGCTTCCGTTGTGGCACCACTACTGATCCGGCGCTAGCATTGGAGCAAGCTTCGACGGATCAATCTTCTCATTGCGCATTTTCGCTCCCGACTGGTTAAAGAACTCCAATGTTGGGTCGGTGCCCTCCCGAATTAGGCGCTCATTCCACTCATGCTGCATCCTCAGGCGTCGCCAACGAGAATACTGCTCAGCCTTTGCCGGGTTATTGTCCTCTTCATTCTTCAGCCAAAATCTCATCCAGTCGATATTTCGGTTATACACAGAATACCGTTGTGTCGGCTGATTGATGTTGTGTCCTGAATGCGGGTAAATAAAAAGCTCGAATGGTTTTCCCAATTCAGACATCGTAGTTACCATCTCGAGATTAGATTCGAATTCGTTATCAGAATCATTTATTAATATCGGCGCCCTGATCTTACCGGCATTAAAAGATTCACCAATGCGCTTCCAGCGCCTCTCATATTCTTCAGTAATGATCGGTAGCCTAAAAGTGCGGGTAAAGAAACTGTTCGTTATGCCTCGCAACAAAAAGCTAGTCGGCGTTTCTGCTCCATCGCTGGATATAGCCGCCTTAAACCAATTGGATGCGATCAAGCTGTCCCATACAATAAAGGAGCCATAACTAAGACCAGTTATGCCCGCACGACTAATGTCAACAAAGGAATATTTCTCAACGGCTCTTAGGCCTTCTTCTATCGTCGACCGCTGAGAGAAATGCCGGCGATAAATGGTCTCATCGTCACCTTCCTCCGGATAGGCACGGACATCGCCTATATCTAATACAAGAACCGCGAAACCCGCCCTTGCTAGCGGATAAACGGGGTACTCGTCGCCGATGCCGCCTCTGAGAAAACCGCTAGCGCGGTAAGTCACGACCACGAGGGGATATTTCTTGCCGTCGACGAGGTCGAATGGCTTTACAAGATAGCCATAACACTTCACGCCATATCGATTGGCCCATGTTAAGAACGTCGGTGTCCCGAGGTCTTTCTTAGCCAGCCATGGGTTTGGGTCATAAACAGTGGTCAGGGTGCCTTTTGCAAGGTCCAGCATTACAAGTCTTTCGGTTCTCGTTGCACTCGACTGCAAGAAGACAGCCTTAGTCGTCGTATTGTCGAACAACACGCCGTGTTCAGTCCATGGACCCACGGTATCGTTTGTCGAATATAGACAGTTTGGTTCAGTCCCTGGTCCAGTGATTCTGCAGACGCTCGCCTTGAGTCCGTCTTTCGTGTATTCCTGCTGGTAAAAGTATAAATAAGCGCCGTCTGGGCTCCATTTGAGTGATGAGATCGCCGCTTCCGATCTTCTGTACCATTCAATCTTGTCTTGGCGGTTCCGTGCTCCGACGAGAATCGCATACTCGCGCATTCCGTCGGAACCTCGCGTTGGCTTGATAGATGGAGTTGTCATGACACTCGCCGTGCGGGTCAGGTCATTGGACACAGCGACTTCCGGCGGCCTGCTTAGCATTGGCACCGCCCCCATCACGGCGTAAAGGTCAAAGGTTATTTCTCTCTGTCCTGGAAAACTGACCGGGAACGCCGCCAAATCGGCGGTCCTTGCGGATCTGCTTCGACCGCTCTTAGCATCAACGATCCAGTGATCGAACGTTACCCCTATCGTGTTCGCGACATATTGCGCAATGCCCCGCTCTCCCAAATAGTCACCCCAACGAAGCGGCCGCCTGAACAGCATTCCATTTGCGCGCGCCGAATGCTCAATCTTAGAGTGCTCATCCAAAGTACCTTTCGTTCCCAAAGTCGTAAAGAAGATCGTATTTCCGTCAGCAATCACATCGTGTGACAAAACATCGGTGGCGGCGTTAGTTAGACGACGAGGAGGGCCTCCGGCAACGTTCCACGCCCACACTTGATCAAGACCGTCGAAATTGGAGACATATGTGACCATGCTTCCGTTCAACGCCCAGTGTAATTTCCTCGGAATGAATCCCCCAACATATCCTGCAACTCTTGAAATCGCGGGACTAACTGTGCCAAGCAGTTTTGCAGAACCGCCGCTCCCTAACTCGATAACATAGAGTTTGCAGTCATACGTGTTGTGGTCTAGATCGGCTCGGCGCGTGATGAACGCCAATAGTCGGCCATCGGGAGAAAGCGAGAACGTTTCAATATCTTGAAGTGTGAGTAATTCGTACGTGTTCAGGCCTTTACTATCGTCACCTTTTACGCCGAAGTTCCAGGCTGTTAATAGTATGAAAAGGCTGATCGCGATAGCGCGCCATTTTTTACGATGTCGACAATTGTGTTTCATAACTGCAAGTTTCGATGGGCGACATACAGTCCGATGATCGTATAGTCAAAACATAAGCTTGAGCGAAAGCTGAACGGATCGAGGGCCTCCAACTTGATAAAGCGGACTGAAGCCACCACCTGATCCGCCGCTGCCCAAGCTTCTATTTAGCATGACGCTCGAAAATCCAAAGAGACTGTTGGGGGACAGGGTGATTCCCGTCACAGTTCCCAGCCGGCCGACCGGATCGCCAAAATTCGGGTGATTAAACAAATTAAATAGGTCTCCCCGAAATTGCAGCTTCACTCGTTCATTTAATGCAAATTGGCGCCGCAGGGCCAAGTCGGTCTGGAAAATAGAGAACCCCCTTAATGCGTTGCGCGTGAGAGTTCCTTGGCGCAGTTCAGGAGAGACTGTAAACGCAGCCGGGTTGAATCGCCTCCCACCGGGTGCCGTAGGATCGTTGAGTGACAGAGGCACGCCTGAAACCAGATCAGGCCGAAAAGTAAAGGAGCCAAACCCCAAGTTCCTGGAGATGGTCACATCAACTGGCGTGGCGGAGCGAGCTGTTATGTTGGCATCGATACCCCAATCTCGCAGAAACATTCGCCCCACGGCCTTCCAGTCCCAAGTTGGTATGTTGTAAGTAATCCCCGCGTTGAAGGCGTGTCGCACATCAAAATCAGAAGGACCTCGACTAGTTCTGGGATCGACCTTGGCAATTGGTATATCCCCCAGAGAGTCATTGGAGGAGATGTCCAGAGAGTGCGACCACGTATATGAAGCGAGCGCTTGGAATCCGCGAGACAAACGGCGCTGAAATTGAAGCTGGAGCGCATGATAGTCAGAGGTGGCGGCGTTTCTGGTTACATTAACAACCGCAAAGTTGGGATTGGTCCGCAGAAGCTCTCTCCGCAGCAAGCGTCGACCGGCCGCCCCTACGTAAGTAGCCGAGATGGTTTGATCCGACCCCAAGGACTGGTCGAACGCAATGTTCCATTGCAATGTATATGGAAGCTTGAGGCCTGGATCAGTTGCAAAGAGCTGTCCGGAAGATGGAATCTGCGCGGTGATCACAGGGGGAGCAGCTTGTACAGAGGTTAACGGCAGGAGTACGTTGCTCAACGTCTTGTTAGCGCCGAACGGAAAACCGCCAGCACTATATGCGTTCATAGCCTGAGTATTTCCAAGGTCATAGAAGACGCCAAATCCTCCCCGCAATACCGTCTGGCGCTTGGGGCGATCCGACAGTAGATATGCCACACCTACTCGTGGAGCCAGATTGTTGTAGGTCGTCTTATAGAGCGCAGTTCCACGTGGCAAAATGGTCAAGGTCGCCAAATCAGTTACTTGATTGACCGCAAATTGATTATTTCCATTCTGCTCGATCGGAGCTGGATTAATTTCATATCTGAGCCCATAAGTCAGGGTTAGTCGCCGCGTTGTCAGCCACGTATCTTGTGCGAACGCCGAGAGATTAGTTGCTATCGGATGCAAGTTCCCCTCGAAAGCACCAACTCCCACGGTGCTCGCCAATCCTTGCGTCGCTGCTACGGAAGCACTACTGACGCTAATGGAGAGGTTGTACTTTGTGAGATTAAAGACAGGAAACAAACGGCGATAGTCGAGTCCGAATTTCCACTGATGGGCGCCGTTCGTGAATGATACGGCATCAACCACATTTACTTGTCTCTGCAAGTTCAAAGCATTTGCGCCGTTCAGTAAAGTTGAGTTGGTTCCACCACTAATCACAAAGGTGACTTGCCCAGTCGATGAAGAGTCGCCATTCGGAAAGAGGACAGTATCGGAAGGTCTCACTGCTCCTCCGAAGTCGTCGAGCGCGTGACCGAGTGACCCGCTGTATCTTGTGTAATTCATACGAAGGTCATTAGCAAGCCGGGGTGTGAGAGTAATGACCGTACCAAAGGTGAGCGTCTGAGTGTTTAGCGCTGTCGAACTCACACTATTCAACGTGCCAATTCCAAAGGCCCCGCGCTCTACATTCTTACTGGGCGCGTCGTTATAGCGGCCAAACACTGTCACCTTACCGCCCATAGCATGATCAATACGTAAGCTCGTTGCGTTTAATTCAGATCGGTTGGAGAAACTCGCGGAAAACTCCGCCAGCCCATTTGGCCTATCGGGACCATTCGGCAGGGGATACGCCTTGAAGAACGGCTGAATCCCAGCAACCGCGTTTTGCCGTACCGTTAATGAAGGAACCAGAGTGGTCTTAACCACGGGCTGGCGCAATTGTAGGCCTTCATATGAGACGAAAAAGAAAGTACGGTTGTGGCCGTTGTATGCAGGCAGAAGAACAGGTCCCCCGAAAACCCCACCAAAATCATTTTGCCTCAGCGGAGGCTTCGCGAGACCTTTGCTGTTCGCAAACCAATCATTTGCATCCAGCACGTCGTTCCGAAAATAATCGAACGCTGTTCCATGAAATTCATTCGTGCCCGAGCGCGTCGCGATTGATATTTGAGCCCCAGGCTGACGCCCAAACTCTGGTGCATAAGTCGAGGTGAGTACTTTGAATTCTTGGAGCGCATCAACCGAGACCAGATTGTTAGTACCACCTGCCGCACTCAGTCCTGGCAAAGAACCGCTCGACAACTGGCCATTAAAGAAGCCGGCGCCGATACTCGCATTGGCGCTGACGCCATCGACAGTGAAGTAATTTGCGTCCGGCCGCTGTCCGTTGACGCTGAACTGGCCCATTTCAACTGCAGTGGATTTCGTCAGGACAACCCCTGGCGTCAGCGCTATGAGTGATTGAAAACTTCGCCCATTTAGAGGCATGTTCTCAACGAAGCGTCGATCCACTACCGTGGCCACAGCCGGTGATTCATTGATGAGAGGTGCCTCACTAGTCACCTGAACCGTCGCATTAACATCGCCCGCCTTTAACTGAATTTGCAGCGCCTTCTGATCCCCGACGTTCAAGACCACGTTAGAAATGCGCACTGGCGCAAACCCCTGAGCCGCGGTACTCAAGACATAAATGCCCGGTTGGAGCAGCGGAATCGTAAAGTTGCCTTCATCATTGGTGACGGCTTGTCGCCGCAGTCCCTTACTTGTGTTCTCAAGTGTCACAGTCACACCGGGGATGGCAGCGTCATTTTGATCTACGACACTACCAGTCAATGTGGCCGTCGCGCTCTGACTGAAAGCAGAAGGCAGTATGCAGAAGGCAGAAAGCAGTGTCAGTACCGTGAGCGGTAGCAACCGGGTTGCAAAGGGGCGTTCGTGCATCATCATCTTACCTCCAAGTAGAGTCGAGAGATCAGAGACCAGAAGTCAGGGATCAGAAGTCCGTAGTCGAACTTTGTTAGTAGTCAGCTTCTCCCTGTCTCTGCGCCTCTGTGGCTTACAAATCTAAAATCGGACATCGGAAATGCGCGCAGCCAAATCTTCCGCACTCCTGAATGAAAGCCAGAATTGCGAAGCCTTGATCGCAACTGCTTTAGTTGTATCTGGTGAAACCGAAAGCGCTGAACGAATTTCGGTATCACTGGCTGTACACAATTCAAATAGCCGTCCGATGGCTCGCTCCAAGTCAGTGTCACTATTGATTTCCGGCGCGCCTCGCGAACTTTGGGATAGAGCGGCGCCGGGAAAAATCGGGCTGAATCCCTCGCGCAGGGTGACGAGGTTTCGTCGCAGTGCCTGGGCATGCTGGCGAATTAGGCCGATCCACTTCCCGCGCGCCTCGGGATCGAGAGCACGCAACTCTTCCGGCGAAAATCTTTCACCAAGGCGTCTAAGCGCCCAAGCGTGCTGTAAGGCTTGACTCGACTCACCGACCATTCGATAAGCGAACTGGCTGCTTCTTTCGTCAAGCTGGCTTTCTAGCACTCCCTTGCCGGAAAAATACCGACGCAGCTCTGACTGCACAGGCATCGCGCTGCCGCCGGTTTCCACTCGTTGCACTGAAGCGGGAGATGAGGAGTTCGGCGTCTTTGCTTGCCGCACAGCTTCCGCGACGGTTTTGATATCGACTCTAACTGACGGATTACCGGCAACGGTATTGAGCGCACCCAGAATCTCGCTTTTGCGCTGGTCAGTTTCGACGATTCCTTGTATGCGCAAGAGACCTTCCGGAGTGCGCGTGACGCTCACCTGCTCGCCCATGTCTGCGCCGACGCCATTCAGCGCGCGCAAGACCTCGACCTCAAGCGCGGCGCTCGCCATCACAGGCGTCGGAGGTTGAAGGCTTGAGGCAGAAGCAATCGTTTCTGGTTGTGCGTTTCGAGATTCGGCCTTCGCTGATGCAAGCAACTCTTGATCAGGCTCGAAGACCGCTGGCACTACCGTCGAAGGCGAGTGGCGCTCAAAACTTGCTTCGACAAACCGGTACTCAACTATCGGAGCTGGGCCTTGGGGTGCCGATGTCAGATCAGAATTCTGCGCCCGGACGAAGAGTGTCAGTTCGGTTGCGTGGAGATCAGCTTTGCTTAGCACGAGCCAAGCACGCACCAGCCCATTCCCACCTGCGCCCTCATTGCGCTCGTAGCTGATTAGATAAGTTGAGGAGAGTTTTTCGACTCGCGCGTTCTGCGACTTACCGATCAGTTGGGCGAACTCCGTCGCTGAGGGCGAGAGGTGCCAAACGTCGTCAGAGGAAAGTGGCGCGAGACCGCGTTTCTCCGGCACAAGCCGTAGCTGCGGACTCTTGCCGTGATTGTAGATTGTCTCTGCGCCGTCTCGTCTGCGCCAATCTCCGGCAAGTAGATCACCTTTCTCGCTGTAGAGTCTACGCGCAGTAAGACCTTTCTGTCCGCTGTGCCATTCTTCTATCTTGCGGCTGGCGATCAGTTCTCCTGCTGAGTTGCGCACCTCCAGATTGATAGTGCGATGCAAAACCTGATCTGTTCTTGTGTCCGTCATTTCTTCTGCGTCGGCAGAGCGGCGCAGTAAGTCGGCGGCATACTCCGTGGATACTGGTTTGCGGAATTGCACCAGCAGCAATACCGCGATCAGAATAACGGCGAAGATCGCGGTGACAGTGCTGGGCCGCAACCAAACGGTCCAATTAGTGAGACTACCCCCGAGCGCTGCTGTTATCCGCTTGAACGATTCGCCGATTGTTGTTCGCCTGGGTTTCTGGGTGTTGGTAGATGAGGGGGAGGTTGCCGGGGCTTCTTCGCCGATCTCGGTCGCTTCCTGGGCCAGTCTGGGATCACGATAAATGACATAAAGCGTGGGCCATGCTCCGCTAAAGCTTAGGCTTACATCCAGAGTGCGCCCTTCGCCCAGCCTTACCCGCGCCGACTGTTTTACGGAGCCATCGGGCAATGGGTCGACGTTCAGTAAGAGCAAGCGAATCTCTTGCTCGCTAAACACCTCGACGAAGCCGATGTTCTCTTCGCCCTTCAGACTCAAGGTCTGCTCCATCAGTTCGGAGCTGATTTTTTGGGAGCCCAAGATGTAGCCGTTAACAGAGATGAATAACTCCTGCGGCTCGTGCTCGAAGACTTCTTTGGCGCGGCGCAAATATCCGCTCACTGAACTCATTCCCGCTCCTCCACGCGGCCCCATCCCGCCCGGTCCACCTTTCCTGCGCGGCTGATCCTTCCCCGCTGTCTCTGCGGGAGAACGGCTGGACAACGGCAGAAGATTGAGGAGAGTGCTCACCTCATCGAGACATTGTTGACAGCTTGCGATATGCGCCAGACGTGCGCAGTCAAGCGCTTCAGACGCTTCCGAGTTGTATAAGGCGTGAAGCTCTTCCTTCGTAAGGCAATCTCCATTTCGGGAGTCAAAGATCGTTCGTCTTAACTCGCTCAAGAAGTCGCCGCTCCTCCTTCCTACTTCGGCTGGATTCGTTCTTGTTTCCTGATTCTGTTGCATGAAGCTCAGGGCTTTCGGACTATCGAGATACAGTTTCGCTTCCGCACGCGCTAGTCGCAGCCGGTCCTTCACCGCCGGCCGCGAAATGCGGGACACCTTGCTGATCTCGTCAGGGTAGTAACCATGAAAGAAGCGGAGGATGAGGATGCTGCCCGCTTTGGAGGATTCTTTGCGGGCGCATGCGTATTGACAGACCGTGCGCAGCTCATCTTGCACGTTCATCTGCGTCCGCGGGTCTATCACTCGGAGTCCGAGTTCCACGGAGTCATATTCAACGATAGAGAGAGAACGAATGGGACTGCGCGCCGAACGCCGCACCTGAGAGACGTGAATGTTTCGCAGCACCGTCCGCAGATAGCCTTCGAGATTCTGAATCGAATTGAGATCGGCTTGACCAAGAGTGAACTGGATAAAGGCGTCGTGAAGGAGATCCTCGGCCTGCTGCTGATCGTTCTCGGTCAATTGCAGAGACCAGAGAAAGAGCCGTTCATAGCGCTCAATGAACAGATCCACATGACTCGCGGCTTCTTCCTGCGGCTTTAGCATTTTGTCTATCTACTTATATGTCGCTTCAGAGAGGATCAAGGGCGCGTTAGGGGGAATTATTGGCGAGTTATCAGGGTCCCAAACATTCCGCCCACCGCAAGCTTTTGCAACGTACATTGCCGAAACGCAGAAAGGAAGTTAAGTCTTACCGGAAAGTTCAAAGGCACAAGATCTAACAGTCGCCAGATCTACCTGGCACAATACCCAAGCTTACTCTCCTTTCTCGCGTTTTCTCTTTAGCACATGATGAGCAATCGCGCTTGAATAGTATGCCGCCTGAGCAAAACCAGACGGTCAATAAGATGATTGGATCGTTCAGCCAGCCACCGCGGTGAAGTGTTTTTCCTTCACAGCCCGTCTCTACTAATTGGCTGACGACGACACTTGGCCCAATGCTACAAGAACCTCGGACCTTGTTGGCGGAGAGACAAGTTGAAGTAAGATTGTCTTACCATGCAGACCAGGATATCAGCTAAAGGTCAGGTCGTTCTGCCCAGTACTATCCGCCGCAGGCTTGGGCTTCGTGCGGGCGACCCGCTGGACGCCAATGTAGAGGGTGGGCGGATTGTCTTAACTCCCCGGCGAACTCGCTCTCGTAAGATACGTATAGTGTCTGACAGTATTACTGGCCTGCCTGTGCTTAGTGCGGGTCCCAATGCCCCTCGTTTGAGCAGCAAGCACGTCGAGGAGATTCTTTCTCAGTTCCCATGACTTATCTCCTTGATGTAAACGCTCTCCTCGCGCTCGGTTTCCTGCAGCACGAATTCCACGTCCGAGTCGCGTCCTGGGTAAATGGTTTGGCCTCGCGCGGGACCCTGAGCTGGCTACTTTTTCCATCACAGAACTTGGATTTGTCAGGGTTCTCGCGTACGCCCCAGATTACGCATCACAATTTCGCAGGCTCGCACGCTCTTGCTCCGCCTGAAGAAAGCAAGGAGCCTAAGGTTTACTTTCATCACCGACGACCATGACATTTCCCGTCTTCCGACCTGGGTCAAAACCGCAAAGCAAACTACGGACGGCCATCTTGCGCGCTAGCGAGTTCGAATGGAGCGATTTTCGCGACGCTGGATCGAAAATCCTCGGGGCGTTTCTTATTCCTTCGACTGCGTCACGCGACCGCTAACGGCATCCTTGCGAGCAGCCGCAAGGCGCTTCGAACACACGCCGCCTTATCATTTATGACATCAAGCGGTGTCGGCGTCGTCGCCGAACAACGCCGAGACCGCGTCAAGCTCAACGAGGCAGTTGCTCACGAAATCGCTGAATCGCCAGAGTTCGACCTGCTGGTCGAGTAAGGTATGCTGGGTAGCCTCTCGTAGAAAGACGTTCTCCACCGCGAGTAGAGTTCGCAGAGGACGCCGCGCCACCGGCCCCAACAAGTGCGCAACGCAGAAATGATACCGGCAAATACACCGGCAGAAAACAGCCTTCACCTAACCACCGAAAGTGCCGTATAATCATTTGCGTCAAGGGGTTAATGGCTGAATAAAACCGGCAAGCGGACCGGCAATTTCGACCAGCTCGAAAGGCAGCAGGATGTACGAACAGATCACCCAGATGGAGCCTCTCTATCCCGCCCGCACTGAGAAATTGGAAGATCTCGCGCGGGATGTAATCGCAACTTCTGCCAGAGCTGAAGGGCGACTCGCGCCGTTGACGCTTGCGGGAATCCGCAAGCTCTTGCGCGTTGTGAACAGTTATTACAGCAATCTAATCGAGGGTCATAGCACACATCCCATCGATATCGAGCGGGCGATGCAGCAGGACTACTCCGCGGACCAAGACAAAAGGGATTTACAGATCGAAAGCAAAATTCATATTGAAGTTCAAGAGGAAATGGCGGAGCGACTCGCTAAAGACCCTGATATGAATGTGGCGTCGCCAGAGATCCTACTCTGGCTTCACGAGAGATTCTACAGACGCATGCCGGATCCTCTTCGCTGGGTAAAGGGTGACGACGGAGAACGTGCGTGGGTAGACGCTGGCGTGTTTCGTACTCGCTATGTAAGCGTCGGCGCTCACATACCCCCAAAGGCTGAAACACTGGATACCTTCCTCGAACGATTCGCATCGTTCTACGATCCCGCCAAACAGCATGGCGTTAAACCACTGATCGCCCTGGCCGCCTCTCATCATCGCCTGATGTGGATTCATCCGTTCTTAGACGGCAATGGACGGGTAACCCGACTGTTCACTGACGCCTATTTTTTACGCAGTGGTATTTCAGGTTATGGCTTGTGGAACGTTAGCCGCGGACTCGCGCGTCGTCGGGATAATTATCGAGCGCGTCTCGCAGCCGCCGACGCGCGGAGAGAGAGTGATTTGGACGGCCGCGGCAATCTGTCTGATCACTCGATGACTGAGTTCTGCGAATTCTTCTTAGAAGTCTGCTTGGATCAAGCGAAATACATGGACAGCTTGTTAACGCTCCACGGTCTGCTTGATCGGTTAGAAAAGTACGTACACCTGCGAAAATCAGGTGTCGCGTCCGGACCCCCAGGCGACCACGCCAAGACGCTACGCCTGGAGGTAGTTCCACTACTGCGCGCGGCTGCGATCGAAGGTGAGATCACACGAGGCGAAGCGTTTAGGCTTATAGGGATGAGCGAAAGACTGGGCAGGGATATTCTCGGCAGCCTCCTGGCGGAGGGCTTGCTCGTATCAGACTCATCACGTGGACCAGTTCGTGTGGGATTTCCCACTCACGCCGCGAGCTATTGGTTTCCAGATCTCTATCCGCTGGAGAAGACTGGCACTGCCGTTTTGTAATCGCGCCGGTTAGAGAATCGTAGGTTATGAGTCATCCAACTTTGATCATCACCAACACACGCGCGACATCAAGAAAACTATTACAACCCGATTCACCAAGAATACGAATCGCCTCAGACAACTCCGCTCTTAACTGAGACTGGATCTCACGAACTAGATCCATCTTCCTCATTACGAGAAGACAAACTCCTCGACCAAATAACGAATCTTCTATCGATCTTCCGAGCTTCTCCATCTTCAAAAACGCCTCAATCCCCTTCTCTGCATAGCTGGAGAACAGGCGAGCAAAGCCTAACACGTAGAAAAGATCTGACCGCGTGTCGAGTTCCTGCTCATGACCTTGTTCAAGCCACGACTCAACGACGTTCTCACACCTCGCGTAATCTCCAATAACAAGAAGCGCAGTCGCAAATGACCGAAAGACCTGATCACGCGCGCTACCAGCCAACGAAAAGGCCGTCTCGAAATCACCAGCAGCCCTTGCACCCAAATCACTGGCACTCCCCTCTTCGTCTCGAGCAACAAACATTCCCAGCAGGGCTTCCCCTCGACCAACGTACGCTTCCCAACAAAGACTGTCGCGCACAAGCGCCTCATCATAAGCACCGACCGCTTCTTCATCCATACCAAAGGACTCAAACGCTCGCGCATATGACAGAATGCCGCTCACTGTTAATCCCCTCGACCCAACAAGAGACTTATAAGTCGACAACGTCTCACCAGGAGACATCAGTAACTCAGGCTCGCTTCGCTCCGCGATCAAATGCAAAACCGTCGACATTGCGTCTAAATCTTTCTCGAGACTTTACGAAATCTCTTAACGACTACCCATCATACCTTCATACGTCTGTCTTGCACATAGTGCGCATTTATCTCGATATGACAGAGCAAACCGGCGTCCTTCGTCTTTGACTCCCTAGCGAGGCTTCAGTAACCTTAGCCCTGCCATCGTCGGAGATCCTCAATGGAACTTGACTCACTCAAGTTGGAAGCGCAACAGGCACTTGACGAGCTTTTCACAGAAGACGCCCTTCCGTTCAAGTTAACCGCGCATAGAATAGAAATTCGGGCTTTTGATGAAGTCGTTGTTCTCTTTCATGATAGCAGGCTGCACTCGGTTGTCGTGACCTGTCACGCGGACGAATCCTTCAAGCAGGGCGTTCGCGCCGCCGTCCTGAAGCAAATATCAAACTAAAGCTCTAACCCAGTTCTTCAGCTTTTTTAGATTGCCCACAACCGTTGTCTGAACAACGAGCCGACAGCAAAATAGAGACCCCGAGGAAGCTCCTGCACAACTCGTGCCGCTAAAACGACCCTCAATCGCAAGCCTCAAATGATCGAACCAACAAACACGTGGGCAGAACGAGCCGCCGAATTAGCTCTGAAGCGGGCCCAGGAGGCCTGCATCGCCGCCCAACTAGATCCAAATCTCCACGAAGAACTGCTGGCAAGTTTTGTCATCGAAGAGGTCCGCATTGCTGTTGCCGAAATGGCACACTATAAGGCCCATGGTGGGCCTACCGCCGCCTTCATGCTCACCCAACCTTTCTACCAAAGAATTTTCTTTGCGGACGCAGGTCGACGGGCAGCTCACACCCTCATAAAGGAGATGCAGCAGCGGCAACCATCATCCGGGCTGCCAAGAACTGTATTCGAAAAGCTTGAAGCAAATTCCCAAACACCTTCAGAAAATCAGGCGGACAACTAAGTACAGCATCAAACTCGAAACGGCACGGCACTTGCCGTTAGACGACCACGGAAGACGATCACCCCGCGTCGAAAGGACTGAACTCAAAAATGAAATTCATCGTTACCAACGAAACTCTACAAGTAGAACTAGCACTTCTATCAAGCGTCGCCGGCGGAAAAAGCAACTCTATCCCTGTATTACAAAACATCCTGATTGAATCAATCGACGACTCTTCACTCAAACTTACGTCTTCAGATCTCGACGTCACTCTTTACTGCCAGGCAGAAGCCCGAGTCACGGAACCAGGAAAGGTTCTCCTTCCACTTGCCAAACTTCTCGCCATAACCAAAACGCTTCCAAAAACCGCCGACCTCAATTTCCGATCAATCGACAACGGCGGCGCCAACCTCACCTTTGAACGCGCCGCGTTCACACTTCTCGGCCCGGACGCTGGACAATATCCTGAATTGCCAGAACCCAAAGCCAGCTCGATCACCATTCCTGCAAACGCTTTCCGCTCGATGATCGAATCGACCATCTACGCGATAACTCAAGAAGAAAGCCGCTATGCGCTGTCAGGGGCAAAGGTCGAAATCAACAAAGAAGGAATACGGATGGTAACCACCGACGGCCACCGACTCGCACTGATAGAAAGCAAGCAAGTCACGGCCAACGAAACCCTCGAACTGCTCATCCCCAAAAAAGCCCTGGCCGAGTTGTCGAAGATCACTAATGGCCACGAAGGACCCCTGAGCTTCTCAACCGACGAAAACCATATCTACTTTCAAGTCGGAACCCGGACTCTCATCTCTCGCCTTATCTACGGACAGTTTCCCAATTACGAAATGGTCATTCCAAAAGAGAACAACCTCATCGTAAGAATGTCCGCCGCTGCCTTTCGCGAAGCCATCAAACGAATCGCCCTGATGGCCGACGAACGAAGCCACGCCATTAAACTTGAAATCAAACAAAACGAAATCCGGATCACTGCTCAATCCCCCGACGAAGGCGAAGCAGCGGAAGCGATCCCAGCCGAGTATGACGGAGAAGAGATCACAATCGGCTTTAACAGCAACTACCTCCTCGACTACTACCGCCTGTTCCAAAACGGAACCGCAATCAAAATGGAATTAAAGGACGGGAACTCGCAAATTCGCATGCAACCTGCGGAGTCAATTGAAGCCGCGCCCGTCTCGATCGTCATGCCTATGCGCATCTAGGAGACTTGCGAACAACAACCACGACGACTGATTAGAAACAATAAAGTTGGCTACTTAAAATTAAAGTCAGCAACTTTTCCCTCGGCTGGCTGAGAAAGCAGATGCCTAAGAATTGCAATTTTCAAAGAACAGGGCAACCCAATCATGTGTAGCTGTGGAACGCCAACAATTAATGGCCAGAGTGGGTACAGATGGCAGCCGAACCATACGCCAAGTATCCGACCTCTAAATCCACCAGAATTATCTGACGGGGAAACGCTTGTACGAGACGAGCCGGGACGTTGCGGCGGCCTGGACTCCCACTGCCATCACTATTGCCTCACGATGCGCCACGCGAATTATTACCTTCTCGTGAGGCATGGAGGCGGCGATGAGCGCATACCGCTTTTCAAACCCGAAGTGGACGCGATGAAAGGATTAGACTCAACGTCCTGCTATTGGATTATGGGCGCGATCTACCACGCGAACGCAGAAGGCAAACGCAACGCTCGTCAAGCAGCCGATTTACAGTGGCGCACGGCAGCAGCGGAGAAGCGCATCAAGACCCGTAAGCTACGAGGCGCGGAAGGGGTCAAGGTATGGATCGTCTCGCGTAGTCTCGATGTTACGGGCTAACGCGACGAAGCAGATCTAATCTTGGTTAGATTCGAGCTTTAAGATGCGGCAGACGCCAACTCACCTCCCTCAGACGAATTGTTTCAAACTTTATTGTTCGATCATTCATGGAGAAACAAAGTCACGGCGCAATTGTTTCAAACCTTCGTCAATTCCAATCACTAGCGCATAACCTAGAATCAACAATTTGCGGCCAGTAAAGTTTCAGACTTTATTTCTCTTGATCAACGACGCACAGCCTGTCGACAATCGCAGGCTAGATCAAAGAGAGCGAAACCCATGCCCGCATACATCGAATTATTTCACGGCCGAACAGATCCCAAAGAAGAGCTTGAAGATTGGGGCAGTCCGGGACCAATGTTCGGCCCTCTGCAATTCGTTCATACAACCTACGCCTGCCACATCAAATTCAACTACGCAGACGAGTCCCAACGTCATGGTTGGCTGAATGTTACTGAAGACTTTGTTTACTACGACGGCGTCTACTACGGAGACTGGAGCGTCTTCACCGAACTAAGCGACGACCTCAAAGAACGGCTGGTTGACTTTGAACAATCCAAAGCCGAGCCTCCAGAAAGCTGCTGGTATCTAATCCGCCTTCACGGCGCCATCGAGCCCGAAATTATCGGACCGTTCCCCACCCAAATGGAACGAGACGGCCGAGCGCGAGAACTGCGAAAAGAAAACGATGAGGATGTAATCGTCCAATTAAACTCAACAGACCCGAACGTCGCCGTCAACGCGTACAGCGCCGGATACCTAGCAAGCGAAGCAGATCAGTAAAACCAACCATGAACAAAGAAGAAGTCTTAGCCTTCATCGAAAGCTGCAACAGCAACGCTGACTGCGCTGAAATTCAAAAAGCAGCCAGAGATCGCGGAGCGGCCATCCGCAACGCTGCCTACAAAGCACAGGTCGACGAATACTGGAAACGAGCAATCTTCTTTCGCGAAGGACAAACTCTTTACTGTGCCGCAGAAGGAACTTTCATCGGTGGCCCTTTACAGCGTGGCGACAAATGCACCGTTCACGAAGTTGAAGCCGGAAGAAGAAAGTTTCTATGGATAAAAGTCCGTAAGGACATAATCGGACTCCCGCCAAACGAAGTCTACCGTTACCGTCTCCAAACGAAGCGGCCTGAAAAGCCAA
>WNGE01000465.1_pt1 | contig 54371 bp, 50 predicted proteins | sample 5400651 | NCBI WGS metagenome assembly WNGE01 (sample SAMN13153370, study PRJNA577476) | soil metagenome | isolation source: 60 cm soil or saprolite under grassland replicate 2 | place: USA:California | collected 2016-06-15 | reverse complement strand
TGGTGTACCTGGAGAACGACGTCGGCATCCAGGAAGTGACAAAGGCCGACGACGTGAAGAACTACACCACGATCTTCGGCCAAATCCGCGACACGGCGCTCCCGCCCACCGCGACCACCACCTACCTCGAAAAACTAGCGAGAACCGGTCGCTAGCCGCGTAGACAGCGTCCAAGGTCGGTGAGGCATCCCCGGATTTGATCACGCGGTCTGGAACTATCCCCCGCCGATCGCTGGAGCGTCCCGCACGAGCGCGGGCGCAAATCGGGCGCGAGGGCAGCGCTTGCTGGACCGCATCGAGAGCCAACAAGGGGTGTTGAGCCACAGGCGTCAGCGACGTGCGGTTCACCTTGTGTAGCGGTTCCTGCGCGAAAGGCCTTGTGTTCCGTACCAGTATGGAGCTATTTTCGTGTTAGCAAAATCCGTGTAACACAGATTATCTGACACACAGCCGGGTTTGGGCTGGCTTGTCCCAAAGGGGTGATGCCAGGTGCTCCGTTTACGGGCGCGAACGCGCGACCACCAGCCTGGGTGGCCATCCCCTCCTGCGCCATTCGCCGTCCCCACATATCACCCTGACGGTGCCCGCCCACTCCGCTCGCGCCTTCCCGGTCTCACCACCGCGGACACAATGAGGCCGGTGCGCCCGTGAACCAGTCTCCCGGCCACAGCGCGGGCCCGCCGAAGGCGACGGCCGCAAGCGCGGCCGACCTTAGGTGGCGGCAGGTGTTCCTGGGTGACGAACACCAAATCCGGACGTTGCGCCGCTGGCTGGCTGGGCTGTTTCCGCCCTGTTCTTCCCGCGACGACGTCGTCGCAGTGGCGGTGGAGCTGGCCACAAACGCGATCAAGTTCACCAGCAGCGGGCGGGGCGGCTGGTTCTCCGTTGAGATCGCGTGGCATCGGGGGACGGTGCGCGTGGCAGTCGCCGACGGCGGTGCCCCTACCGGGCCGCACGTGATCGATGACCCGCAGGCTGATCACGGGCGTGGCCTGTTCATGGTGCGTGCGCTGGCCGCGCGGATGGGTGTCTCAGGTGGAAACAGCGGCCGGCTGGTGTGGGCGGAGGTTGCTTGGGCCGGTGATGGCGCGGTGGAACCCAGCCAGTTCCCGGACGGGTATCAGGCTGCGATCCTTGGGGACCAGGCCGCCCTCGCGGAGCGTTTCGCCGGCGTACCGACCTGGTTCGGGCGTTCCACTTTGCAGTGGTGGGCGCTGCCCAGCCGCGGCGGGGCTGACCGGCTGCTGACCGCGCCGTCCGCGCAGGAGCTGGCCCGTCTGCTCGACCAGGTGCTGAACGCGCCGCCGAGGCCACCGCGGATGGCCGTAGACCCCGGGGCGGCACGGGCTGGTGACCGGGCGTGCGCGCCCTTAGCCCTCGTGCCGCCCCGGATCCACCGGGCCGCGCGAGGCGTCCCCCGGCTGGGTTCCCAGCCATGCTGACCGCGCCGCTCAGGGGCGCGTCAGGCTGCGGCAGCCGTTCGGGATCAGCGGTGGCGCGTTTGCCCGGCGGCGCGAGCACGGGCCCGCTACACCGGCCGTTGAGCAGAGGGGGCCAGCATGTCATCGCCACGTTCCAGCCGAGCGCCGCGCCCCCGCGTGGCGGCGGTCCCGGCGGAGGAGGTCATTTCCCGCCTGGAGGCCGTCGCCGCGGAGCCCGGATGCATACGCGACGCCGCGGCGGCAGAGTCTTGGGCTACTGCGAATGGAAGATGACCAGCTCACCGTGGACAGCCTGCCGCGCCGCCGCGCGCCGCGCACGAGCCGTGGTGCGCTGCGGAGGGGAGCCCCGCAGGTGACTACGTCGCAGGCCGACGACTGGCTGACCACCCGGGAAATCCAGGACCGCATCGACTACCCCACCCGCGCCTACACCAGCGTCGCCACCGTCGCCACCAACCTGGAACGCAAAGGCCACCTGCGCAAACGCCGCTCCCCCGCGGCACGCCACGCCGGGCCGCGCAGATGGCAATACCACGCCGCCGCGCCGCTCGCCGAGCACCTCGGTCGCCTCATCAGCGAACTGCTTCAATGCAGCCCCGACCCGGCGGCGACCTTGCGCCGCGCCGTCGGCGGCTGCCAGGGCAAGGACACAGACGACGGGCGGCTTGAGATCGAGAGTTTCGACGCGTGTCTGGGAGAAGCCAGCCTTGTGGAGCAGGTTCTCGATCTCTCGAGCGGCTTGGGCCGAGGTCTCCTTGGTGGCGCCGGGGCAGCGTGGCTGGGTGGCGATGGCGATGTGCCCACCGGGCCGGAGCAGGGCGCGTAGTTCGGCGAGCCGTTGCGCTGGCTGTGACCAGAAACCAAGGGAGTTGACGGCGAGGATCGCGTCGAGCGGCTCATCAAAGGGCGGCAGCTGCTCGACCGAGGCCTCGGCGAGTTGTATGTGTTTCGCTCGGACAGCGGCGGCGTTGCGCTTGGTCGCGCGCTGGAGCATCGCTTCGGAGTGGTCGATGCCGTAGACCGTTCCACGTGTGGCGCGGCGGCTCAGTTCGGCGATGGCGAGGCCCGGGCCGAAGCCGATCTCCAGCACCCGATCGGCCGGCTGCACGTCGAGCAGACAGACCACCCAGCGGTTGCGTCGCCGGTTGGACGAGCGATGCGCCATCACCCATCCGGCCAGCCGTCCCCCGATGCCGCGGGGATGACCGAACTGGCGGACCACCGCCGTGATCACCCGCTGTTTGATCCCCACGATCAACGCCTTCGCTCACCGGGACTGCGAGCCGTGACGAGCCACGCCCGTGAACCGAGCCGAACGCCGTCTGAGGTCAGGTGCGGCTTCAGCGCAGCCTGCGCGGCGCCGTGCTCGAAGCCGACGGTGGCCAGGCCGTCCTGCCGGGCTCGCTGTTCGGCCCGCAGCAGCAGCGGCGCGGAGATGTCCACGACAGCCACCCAACGCCTTCAAGTATGCTTGAAGTCAAGATGGCTGACCAACACCTGACGATCGGCGAGCTGGCGAGGCGGACCGGTGTCGCCACGTCGGCCTTGCGCTATTACGAGGAGCTCGGCCTGATGCCGGCGCCTGTCAGGATCTCGGGTCAGCGGCGCTACCCCGAGTCCGCGGCCGCGCTCGTCGGGGTGATCCTGTTCCTTCGAGATGCCGGGTTCTCGCTTCGCGAATCGAAGGCTCTCCTCGCATCGCGCGCCCACGCGGTCGACGGCTGGCGGCAGCTCGCCCACCGCAAGCTCGCCGAGCTCGACGAACAGATCGCCAAGTCCCAAGCCGCGCGAGAAGCCATCACCCACGCGCTGCGCTGCCAACACGAAGACATCGCCACGTGCCCCAACTTCGCCGGCGTCATCGCCGCCCGCCTGGCCGGCAAACCGCTGGCCGAAACCCACCTGCACTGACCTTCCGGCGAACCTGTGGTGCCGGGTCCTTGGTCGTCGTGTTTCACGCCGCCCGGCGGGCGGTGATCTGACCGGCACGGGCACGCGGTCTGTCGTCTGAGCGGCTCCGAGCTCGCGCGCACTGTTCGGCGGCCACCGCTCAACAGATAGACAATGGAAACGGTTTTCATTACTATCGACCTGAAAGTCGCCGAAAACGGTGAGCGGTCTCATTTCCGCGCGGGACCGGGTGCCCTCATGGTGGGCGGGCCGCGGCGGTCAGGTCAGGAGGCCGGATGAGAGTCACCTCGCAGATGTACCGGGCGGCGGCAGCGGCGGCAGCGGCGGCCGCGGCAGCAGCGGCAATGGCCGCCGGGTGCTCGACGGCGGCCTCGGGCACGCCGACGGCTAGCAGCGGCCCGGGTAAGAAGATCGTGGTGGTGGCGGCGGAGAACTTCTGGGGCAGCACCGCCAAGCAACTCGGCGGCGTCCACGTCGTCGAGACCAGCATCATCACCAACCCCGACACCGACCCGCACGACTACGAGCCGACCGCCAATGATGCCCGGACCATCGCGTCGGCGCAGCTCGTGATCGTTAACGGCATCGGCTACGACCCGTGGGCACCGAAGCTGATCGCCGCCAACCCGGTTCAGGGCCGCAAGACCCTCACCGTCGGGACCCTGCTCGGGCTCAAGGACGGCGACAACCCGCACCAGTGGTACTCCGCAGCCCATGTCCGCCAGGTGATCACGGCGATCACCGCCTACTACAAGCAGCTCGACCCGGCGGACGCCGCCTACTTCGCCAGCCAGGAGAACACGTTCGAGACCAAGCCGCTGGCCAGATACAACGAGCTGATCGCCCAGATCAGGGCCAAGTACGCGCGCACCCCGGTCGGCGCGTCGGAGTCGATCGTGTCCCCGCTGGCAGCCACCCTCGGCTTGAAGATGCTCACCCCGTACTCGTTCCTGAAGGCGATCAGCGAGGGCAGCGAGCCGACCGCACGGGACAAGGCGGCGATCGACGCGCAGATCGCCAGCAGGCAGGTCAAGGTCTACATCTACAACAGCCAGAACACCACGCCCGACGTCGCCGCCCAGGTAAAGGCGGCCAAAACGGAGCACATCCCGGTCGCCACGGTGACCGAGACCCTGGTCCCGGCCGGCGCCACATTCCAGCAATGGCAGGTCACCCAGCTTCAGCGGCTGGAAAGCGCACTGCATCAGGCAACGGGCAAGTGAGGGAGACGGTGTGAATACGATCGCCCGGACCCCGCAGGCCGGCGCATCCGTCGCCTCGGCCGAACGGGGCGCGCCGGCCGAACGGGGCGCGCCGGCCGAACGGGGCGCGCCGGCCGAACGGGGTAGGCCGGCCGAACGGGGTAGGCCTGACGGCCACGCCCTGGTACTCGAGCTACGCGGTGCCGCGGTCCGGGTCGGCGGAACCATGCTGTGGAGCGGGGTGGACCTCACGGTCGGGGCGGGTGAGTTCGTTGCCGTGCTCGGCCCGAACGGGGCCGGCAAGTCCACCCTGCTCAAGGTGCTGCTCGGCCTGATGCCGGCCGCGGCCGGGCAGGTCCGGGTGCTGGGCCAGCCACCGGGGCGGGCCAACCACCGGATCGGCTACCTGCCACAGCGGCGCAGCTTCGACCCCTCGGTGCGGATCCGCGGCACCGACGTGATCCGGCTCGGCCTGGACGGCGACCACTGGGGTATCCCGCTGCCCTTCGCCCGGCGCGGCCGCGACGCCACCCGCCAGGTGAACGAGGTGGCCGGCCTGGTCGGGGCCGCGGGTTACGCCGGCCGACCGATCGGCGAATGCTCCGGCGGCGAGCAGCAGCGCCTGCTGCTCGCGCAGGCACTGATCCGCCGCCCGCGGCTGCTGCTGCTGGACGAGCCGCTCGACAGCCTGGACCTGCCGAACCAGGCGTCCGCCGCCGCGCTGATCAGCCGGATCTGCCGCGACCAGCGCGTGACCGTGGTGATGGTCGCCCACGACGTGAACCCGATCCTGTCCCACCTGGACCGGGTGGTCTACATGGCCGCTGGCGGCGCCGCCGCAGGAACCCCGGCGCAGGTCATCACCAGCGAGACGCTGACCCGCCTCTACCAGACTCCCATCGAGGTCCTGACCACCTCTGACGGGCGGCTGGTCGTGGTCGGCCAGCCAGAACCACCGGCCGTACACACCGACCGCCATGCCAGCGGCGGCGCGCCATGACCGGCGCCAGGTTTTCGTGGGACCTGCTGGCCGATATCCGCAACCTGTGGGCGTACCCGTTCATGGTCAACGCCTTCCGCGCCGGCGCCATCGTCGCGGTCATCGCCGGGGCGATGGGCTGGTTCATGGTGGCACGCCGCCAGTCATTCGCCGGGCACACCCTGGCCCTTGCGGCGTTCCCCGGCGCGGCAGGCGCGACACTGATCGGGATCAGCGCCGCGTACGGCTACTTCGCTTTCTGCATCGGCGCGGCTGTCATCATCGCGCTCGGCAGCCGGGGCAGAAGGTCCGCGGGCACACTGGCCGCGGAATCGGCGCTGACCGGCACCGTGCAGGCGTTCACGCTCGCCTGCGGCCTGCTGTTCGTCGCCCTCTACAAGGGCTTCCTCAACGGGACCACGGCGCTGCTGTTCGGCAGCTTCCTCGGCATAACGACCGGCCAGGTGGCGCTGCTCGCTGTCGTCGGACTCGCCGTCCTCGCCGCGCTCATCGCCATGGGCCGACCGCTGCTTTTCGCGTCGGTGGATCCCGATGTCGCCGCGGCCCGGGGCGTCCCCGTCCGTGCCCTGTCGGTCATGTTCCTCGTGCTCCTCGGAGCGGCCGTCGCGGAAACCGCGCAGATCACCGGCGCGCTGCTGGTGTTCGCCCTGCTGGTCATGCCCGCGGCGGCCGCTCAGCGGCTCACCCCACGGCCGCTCGCGGGCCTTGTGCTCACCGTCATGATCGGCTTGCTGGTGACCTGGGCCGGTCTCATCGCCGCCTACTACTCCCCGTATCCAATCGGCTTCTACGTCACCAGCTTCGCCTTCGCCGCCTACCTCGGCGCGCATCTCGCGGCGAGCGCGCTGCAGCGGCTCCAGCGCGGCCGGCTACCCGCGGAGGCGGCGGCATGAACATGTTCGCTCACCCGTTCATGCAGTACGCGTTCCTCGCCGGAACCGCCATCGCGGCTGCATGCGGGCTCGCAGGGTACTTCCTGGTGCTGCGCGCCCAGGTGTTCACCGGCGACGCCCTCAGCCACGTCGCGTTCACCGGCGCGCTCGCCGCTCTCGCGGCCGGCATCGACCTGCGCCTCGGCCTGTTCGCCGCCACCATCGCGGTCGGTATCGCCCTCGCCGCGCTGGGACGGCGCGGGCACGCCGACGACGTCGTCATCGGCAACGTCTTCGCCTGGATCCTCGGCCTGGGCGTCTTCTTCCTCACCGTCTACACGACCTCGCGCAGCAGCGGCAACGGCACCGCCGGGACCAGCGTCCTTTTCGGCTCAATCTTCGGCCTGTCCGCCGGCCAGGCCGTGATCGCCGCCGCGATCGGCGCCGGAATCGTCCTCGCGGTCCTGGCGATCGCCCGGCCACTGCTGTTCGCCAGCATCGACGAGGCCGTCGCCGCGGCCCGCGGCGTCCCAGTCCGCGCGCTCGGTATCGGCTTTCTCGCCCTGATCGGCGCGACCGCCGCCGAAGCCACCCAGGCCGTCGGCGCGCTGCTGCTGCTCGGCCTCCTCGCCGCGCCCCCCGCCGCCGCGCTGCTGCTCACCGACCGGCCCTACACCGGCATGGCTATCTCCGCCGGGCTCGCCATCGCCGAGATGTGGGCGGGGCTCGCGCTGGCCTACGCCGCCCCCGCGATGCCACCGAGCTTCGCGATCATCGCGGTCGCCGCCTTCGTTTACCTCGCGGCCTTCACCGCCACCCGGCTGCGCCGCCCGCGCTCGGGACCGCAACGCCGCACCGCGCCCGCGACGCCGTGATCTCCAGCACGAACGCCAGGCCACTGCCGGATGAGGCTGCGGGCACGGCTGCTGGCGACAGACAGAGCGGATGATCGAGCCGCTGGAGACGTACGCCCACCTGCCCGTGCTCTTCAAGGGCTACGCCAAACCCCAGGTCGCCGCGTAGGCAGCGTGCAGATCCCGGCCCGGATCCGGGGCGAAACCCGGCGTCAGGCGAGCGCGAGGAATAGCTTTTCCAGCTTTTCCTGGCTGATGGGCGAGTTGTCGCCGTCGGTGAGGCACTGCCGCATGCCGCTGGCGACGATCTTGAACCCGGCCCGGTCCAGCGCTTTTGACACCGCCGCGAGCTGGGTCACGATGTCGGTGCAGTCCCGCCCGGACTCGATCATCGCGATGACCCCGGCCAGCTGCCCTTGTGCGCGGCGCAGCCGGTTGAGCACCGCGCCAATGGTCTCCTCCTCGAGCTTCATCAGCGGTCCTTCCTTCACGGCATCGATCGATCCCACTTACCCCGGGGTATAGTCCGCGAGCGCCGCACGCGTAGTTCCTGTCGGGCGAAAGGGCATCGGGCCAGCTTGCGGCGGCGGCATCGGGGATGGGCCGGGCCGCGCGAGGTCAGCCGAGCGCGAAGGCTATCTCCGGCTCCTGCCGCAGCGTGTTGTGCACGGTGCAGTGCGACGCCACGGCCAGCAGCCCAGCCTGGCGCTTGGCTGGGACGCCGGGCGCCGTGATGAGCAGCCGGACGGCGCCGACCCGCGCGGGCCGGTCGGCGGCCATGGTGAACTCGGCCACGACTTGCAGCCCATCACGGTCCAGGCCGTGCCGGGCCAGGTAGCGGCCGGCGTAGTAGGCGGCGCACGAGGCGAGTGAGGCGACGAGCAGTTCCGTCGGGGTGGCCGCCGCGTCCCCACCGCCGGCGTCGACAGGCTGATCGACAAGAACCGTGTGGCCGCGTGTGGTGATCACATACGCTTCGCCACCGGCGTGTGTCACCGCGATCCGCCCCGCCTCGGCAGCGTCGGCCAAGCCGGGTTCGTCGTCATGCTCAGCGGCAGCGGCCTGCGCGAGCAATGCCGCGGCGAGCCGGCGCGCTTCCGCGACGGTCAGCGCGGCCCACGTACCATCGCGGCCACCAGGCCACTTGCCGATCGCCAGGCTGACACGGCTGACGGGCCGCTGCGTGTCACCGAGCGCGAGCCGCCCGGCTCGCACTTCCCGGCCGCCGGCCGTCAGGAAGCCATGATGCTCGCATCCGCTCCCGGCGCCGGAAGCCTGAATACTCATCACGTGCCTCCTCATCCCCGGGACCCGGCCGCAGTTTGCGGCTGGGTCCGTCACGCGCAGCCGTTCGGGATCATTGTTCGACCTAAATACCCGTATGGGTATATCAGTGGCAACGTTCGGGGCCCGGCGCCGATTCCCCGGGACAGCCGACCCCGCTGTCAGCGTGCGGGTCATGGTGACGGTTGCCCGTGCAGTGCGTGCCGTCCTGCCCCAGGACCGTGGCCCGTAGGCCATGGTTCGAGGCAGGCGGGCGGGAGCGGGAACCAGCGCAGGGCCTCGAAGTGGGGGCTGAGCCCGGTCGCGCCGCCGTCGATGCGGCGGGGGCGCACTGCGAGCAGCGCACGGGCCTGGTTCAGGTAGCCGGGGAAGGCGTCCTCGCCGGCCTGGGCGCGGCACCGCGGGTAGGTCATCTCACCATCCGGGCGGTAGGACACCTCGGCCAGCCGCAGCGGCGGCCGCGGAGGGCCGCTGGCGTGCCGCCACAGCCCGGTGCGGGGGTCGAAGCGGTAGTCAGGAAGCAGCCGGCAGCCCTCCGCGGCGATCAGTTCGACCGCATCGACGATGTAGTCACGGGCCGCGTCGGTGATGAAGTAGTTGAAGTTGACCCGGGTCCAGCCAGGCTTGACGCCGTCGCAGCCGTGACCGACCTCGTCGCGCAGCGCATGCGATCGGACGGGGCCGATCTCGAGCAGCCGGTGCCCGTAGGGCCCGGCGCACGAGCAGCCGCCGCGGGCCTGGATGCCGAACAGGTCGTTCAGCAGCGCGACGACGAAGTTGTGGTGCAGGTACTGTGCGCCGTGGCGGATCCGGAAGGAGATGACCGGCAGCCGGGCGGACCGGTGGCTGCCGAGGATCTCGATCCCCGGGTTCTGCTCCCAGCGGTCCAGGGCGCGGCGCCAGTGCCGTTCCTCCCCGGCCTGGATCACATCGGTTCCGACGGCCTGCTTGAGGCCGAACACCAGGCCGGCGCGGATCGACTCGACGATCGCCGGTGTCCCTCCCTCCTCGCGCGCGACCGGGTCGTCGAGGTAGCGGTGGCCGATCGGGTCGACGAACGCCACGGTTCCGCCGCCCGGGGCGGTGGGCACGGTGTTGCTGACCAGGTCGCGGTGGACCACCAGGACGCCGGGTGTCTGCGGGCCGCCGGGGAACTTGTGCGGTGAGAGGAAGATCGCGTCCTTGTGATCGTCAATCCCTGGCGCGGACGCTGCGACCCGGATTGGCACATACGGCCCGGCCGCCGCGTAGTCCCAGAACGACAGCGCGCCGTGGGAATGCAGCAGCGCCGCGACGGCGGTTGTGTCGGTGAGGATGCCGGTGACGTTGGAGGCCGCGGAGAAGCTGCCGATCCGCAGCGGTCTGCCTGCGAACCGAGCGAGCTGCTCCTCAAGGTCGGCCAGGTCGATGTGGCCATCGGCGTCCTCGCCGATGACCACGACGTCGGCGATCGACTCCCGCCACGGCAGCTCGTTGGAGTGATGCTCGTACGGGCCGACGAACACCACCGGTCGCTGCGCGGCAGGGATATGCGCGGCCAGGTGATGCCGCTCATCCAGGCCCGCCGGGATGCGCAGTTCCAGGATCCCGATCAGCTTGTTCACCGCGGCTGTTGCGCCCGAGCCGCAGAAGATGACCAGGTCATCCTCCGTGCCCCCGACAGCCTCGCGGATGATCCGCCGGGCTTCCTCGCGCAGCCTGCTGGTCTGCAGGCCGGTGCCGGAACTTTCGGTGTGGGTGTTCGCGTACAACGGGAGCACGACATCGCGGATGAAGTCCTCGATGAAATCGATTGACCGGCCGGAGGCGGTGTAGTCGGCGTACGTTACCCGGCGCGGCCCGAACGGGCCGTCCATCAGCTCCCCCTCGCCGATGACCCCGCGCCTGACCCGCTCAACCAGCGGCGACGCCGGTACGTCCGCCGCCGCCGATGCGCCGCGCGCTATGGGTGCGCTCATGCCGGCCTCCTCGCCGTGGATGTGTGCCGGCCTGTTGCCGCGGAAGCCTCAGGCCCCGGACGGGGCGGGCTCGCTCAACTTCGCGATCTGGGCACGGACCTCATCCATGTCAAGCTCGCGGGCCTTGGCGATCAGCTGTTCCAGGGCCGCCTCCGGCAGCGCGCCCGGCTCCGCGTACAAGATCACGCCGTCGCGGATCACCATCAGCGTGGGGATCGAGGAGATTCCGAACGCGCCGGCCAGGTCCGGCTGGGCCTCGGTGTCGACCTTGCCGAACACGGCGTCCGCGTACCGGCCAGACGTCCGCTCGAACACTGGGCCGAAGACGCGGCACGGGCCGCACCACGCCGCCCAGAAGTCGACGAGCACCAGGCCCTCGCCCGTGGTCTCGTCGAAATTCTCCGCCGTCAGCTCAACCGTCGCCATCGCCAGTCTCCTCGTCTCGCCGGGCACCGCTCCGATACCCACCGGGGTATATAACATGCGGTGGGTCTCCAGCATTCCCCGCCGCCCCTCCGACATCGTGGGGCGCCGGCTGGGCTGCACGGTGACAAGCCATCCAGGGGCGCCCGATGACCGTGCGCGAGGCGCGTTGGCGAGGCTCGCGGGGTCGGGGAATACGCGCGGGTCACCCGCCGGTTACTTCTGAGAAATACCCATGGGGGTATTTCTCAGCAGGAGGTGCGTGATGAGAGCTGCCCAGCTGATGAACTCACCGGCAGGACGGGCTGCCCGGGCGGCGGCGGGTCTTGCGCTGATCCTGGCCGGCGCGCCCACGGGCGGCACCGGCGGCCTCGTCCTGGCACTGATCGGCCTCGTTCCGCTCGCGGCGGGAGCGGCCCGGGTGTGCGTGGCCGCGCCCCTGCTGAGAGCCCCGTTCCATGCACGGTGAACCCAGGCCGACGGCGATGAGACCAGGCCCGGACCTGGCCGACGGCGCGATCTCCCGACCCGGACGCCTGCTCCCCGCCTGGCCGGCCGTGCTGGCCGTCGTCGCCCATCCCGACGACGAGACCTTCGGCCTCGGCGCTGTCGTGGACCGGCTCGCCACCAGCGGCGCCGCTGTCCACCTGCTGTGCTATACCCGCGGTGAGGCCTCCACCCTGAACCGGACCGGCGCCAGCCTCCGCCGGGCACGAGCCGATGAGCTGCGGCAGGCCAGCGGCGCCCTCGGGGCCGCGACCATCACCCTGCTCGGCTACCCCGACGGCCGCCTCGCCCGCACGCCCGAGGGTGAGCTGGCCGCGCACGTGACCCGGCTGGCCGCCCGCCACCCGCCCAGCGGGCTGCTGGTCTTCGACGACACCGGCATTACCGGCCACCCCGACCACCAGGCCGCGACGGGCGCCGCCCTGCGGGCCGGCCGCGCGGCCGGGCTGCCCGTTCTCGCCTGGACCCTGCCCGCCAACGTCGCCAGCCAGCTGCGCAGCGAGACCGGCCAGACATTCGCCGGCCAGCCACCCGATCGCATCGACCTGTGCATCCGCGTGGACCGGGCCAGGCAGCGCCGGGCAGCCCTGATGCACGCCAGCCAGATCTCGCCCACGGCCGTGCTCTGGCGGCGGCTGCAGCTGCTAGGCGACCGTGAGCATCTGCGCTGGTTGCAGCCGCCGCAGGAGGGTTCGCGTCCCTCGCCGGCCAAGGAATCATTCTCCTGAGATCTTCCTCGCAGGACATCGCGCACGGCCTGGACCGTGAGCCGGCCGGTCTTGGCTGGCCGCGGTTAGGCCCTGTTTGCGTGGCTAACGGGCGAGGGCGTCCAATGCGGCGGCCAGGCGGCGGCCGGCCTCGTCCGCCACGGCTTTGAGCCCGGGCTGTCCGGTGACACCTACCATCACCTGCGGGTCGAGGGCCTCGACGACCGTCGCGTCACCGTCGGCGCGGACGACGACGTTGCACGGAAGCAGCAACCCGATCCGCCGGTCGCTGTCCAGGGCGCGGTGGGCCAGCGGAGGGTTGCAGGCGCCGAGGATGAGGTAGTCCTCCATCTCGGCACCCAGCTTTTCGCGCAGTGTCGCCCGCACATCGATCTCGGTGAGCACTCCGAAGCCCTGCTCCTTCAGCGCCGCGCGGGTCCGCTCGGCAGTCTCCGCGAACGGCAGGTCCAGCCGGACCGTCATCCCGTAATCCATGTCGCAACCTCTCCTCCCGGCTCGCCACGATACCCATGGGGTACAGTGCGCTGTTCCGGCCGTCCCGCAGCCCGGCAACGACCTCAAGCCGGATCCGTCATCGTGAGTCCCCGGCGTGCCCGCCTCGCGTGCGCCGAGTCCGGGTCGTTCAGCGCGTTGGCGGCGATGCTGCGGCGGTGTGCGTCGGCAGTAACCGCGCCGTCTGACATGGCCTGACGGAGGAAGTTGTGCGGGGACACGTGCTCCATGTCCTGGGTCGTGCGCCCGTGACTATCGGCTAGGGAGCGATCGCGGCAGCCCGAACCATGGGAGCACGCTGTTGTCGAAGCGGGTGTAGGCGCAGATCCGGTCGCCGGTGAGGGTGAGAACGAGGAGGCCGGTCCCGTGGCGGATGCCGGTTGGGGCGCGAAGGTAGGTCCCGAACGCCGGCTGACCATTGGCCCGCGTCGGCACGAGGTCAACCCTCCTGCCCGGGCGGATGATGCTGGCGTAGAAGCGGGCCACGGCGTCGCGGCCTTGGTATTCGAGGGGAATCGGTGGCATGGAGACGAAGACATCGTCGGTGAGCAAGGCGACTAGAGCGTCCCGATCCCCGGACTCGTACGCGCGGACGAACTCTGCCACGATCGCCTGCTCGGCGGGTGAGCCGGAGGCGGGAGGCGGTTCGCGCTCGCCGGTCGTCGGCAGGCGGCGCCGCAGGCTGGCCCGCGCCCGTTTGAGGGCGCTGTTGACCGATTCGACGGTCGAGCCCAGCATGTCGGCCACCTCGTTGGCGTGGTATCCGAGGACGTCGCGCAGGATGAGCACGGCGAGCTGGCGAGCGGGCAGGACCTGCAGTGCGGTCACGAAGGCCAGGGAGATGGCTTCGGTCTGCTCGTAGCGGGCCTGCGGGCCGGGCGGCGCGTCGATCGCGCCCTTGAGGAGGGCATCGGGATATGGCTCGAGCCATACGACTTCGCCGAGCCGGGTCGGCTCGGGCGGTTCAACCCCGGGGATGTCCCACTGCCTGGCGGGTCGCCGGCTGGCCGAGCGAAGCGCGTTGAGGCACCTGTTGGTGGCGATCCGGTAGAGCCATCTGCGGATCGAGGCGCGCCCGTCGAACCCGCCGAGGCCCTGCCAAGCGGCCAGCAGCGCCTCCTGCAGGGCGTCCTCGGCGTCCTGGAAGGATCCGAGCATCCGGTAGCAGTGCACCTGTAGCTCTCGGCGGTACGGCTCGACCAGCTCTCGGAACGCGTCGCCGTCCCCGGCCCGCGCCCTGCTGATCAGGTCGGCTGTCACCACCACTCCGGCCCTCGCGTCACCTCTGCCGCGCGCCGTGCCGGGCTTCCATCCTGATATAGACGCCTGCCGAGGGGCGAACTGGGCGGAAGGTGCGCGCCCATTTTCCCGGCGTTGTGGTGTCTGGACCTTCGACGGCTCTGACGCTCCGGAGGCCGGCGGACGGCGAAAAAGGCAGCCACGCACAGCTGAGTTTCAGCCATCGGTCTTATTACAACTCATGAGGTGGGCGGCTGCGCCGATCCGGGCACAGAAAGGAACCAGAGATGATGCTGAAGGACAAGGTTGCGGTGATCTACGGAGCCGGAGGCGCGATCGGCGGCGCTGTCGCACGCGCCTTTGCGCCTGAGGGGGCCAATCTTTTTCTCACCGGGCGCCACCTGGCGCCCGTCGAAGCGGTCGCCAAGGAAGTCGTTTCCGCCGGCGGATCCGCCGAGGCGGCGGCGGTCGACGCTCTCGACGAGCAGGCTGTGGACAAGCATCTACAGTCCGTGATCGACAAGGCGGGCCGCGTCGATATCTCGTTCAACGCGGTCGGCATCCCGGATGCGAAGATTCTGGGTGTCCCTCTGATCGAACTCGATGCCGGGCAGTTCTCCCTGCCGATCACGACCTACGCTATGTCGTACTTCCTGACCGCACGCATGGCGGCCCGGCGGATGGTCGCGAACAAATCGGGCGTGATCATGACCGTCACCGCGCTCCACTCGCGGACGGGCATCCCATTGGTGGGCGGCTACGGCCCGGCGATGGCCGCCAAGGAGGCGCTCACTCGAGATCTATCCGCCGAGCTAGCACCCCACGGCATCCGCGTGGTCGGTCTGCGACCACAGGCCATGCCGGAGACACCCACGATCAAGGAAGCCTTCGAGCCTCGCGCCAAGGCATCGGGAATGACCTGGGAACAGTGGCAAGAGCTGCTCGCAAGCAGAACCCACGCGCGACGGCTCATGACACTCCAGGAGATGGCAAACCTGGCGGTCTTCACGGCTTCCGATAAGGCGAGCGGGATGACGGGAACAATCGTCAACTTGACCATGGGGAGCCTGGACGACTAGCGGCCTTGCCCCGAATTTCGCTGAGGAGCAGGGAGGAGTCAGCATCGGACTCATCGGCATCCATCTATTCGAGACCTAAATCACAACCTGCTTTGGCGTTAGCGCAGGTACCGGCGCAGGCGGGAATCGGAGAGGCTCACAGCGGCGGCGAGGCACTCGATCAGCACAGTAGCGGCGACTATGCGGGAATCGCCCCAAGTGGCCGCCCGCCGCCTCGAATCAACCCGCCAGCAACGCCGCGTAATGATCTTCATCCGCTCCCAGGAAGATGGCATGATTCACTCCGTGCGCCTACCACGGACGACGTCGAGGTCCTCATGACACGGACGCGAGTGCCTCCGGTGCTCGTCACCGGAGCGACCGGCCGGGTTGGGCGCGCCGTAGTCGACCTACTAATAGACGCGGGCGTGCCGGTCCGCGCCCTCACCCATCGCTCCGAGGCGGCGGCGACGCTGCCAGCGAACGTCGAAGTCGTCACCGGCGACCTCACCGTGCCCGAATCGCTCGACGCAGGGCTGCGAGGTGTCAGTGCCGTCTTCCTCGTCTGGACCGCCCCGCCGACGACTGCTCCGGCAGTTGTCGCGCGTCTCGCAACCTACGCGCGGCGTGTCGTCTTTCTCTCATCACCGCACCAAACCCCGCACCCTTTCTTCCAGCAACCGAATCCAATGGCGGTGCTCCACGCCGATATTGAGCGGCTCATCGCGGCCTCCGGGCTCGAGTCGACGATCATCCGGCCGGGGATGTTCGCGTCGAACGCGTTGTTCTGGTGGGCGACCGCGATTCGCGCCGACGGTGTCGTCCGGTGGCCTTACGGCGCTGCCGAGACGGCACCCGTCGATGACCGCGACGTGGCAGCCGTCGCGGCGCGGACCCTGTGTCAGACCGGACATGCTGGAGGCGACCACGTCCTCACGGGCCCCGAGTCACTGAGTCAGGCAGAGCAGGTGAGCATCATCGGTGACGTCTTGGGGCGCCGGATCAAATTTGAGGAGCTGTCGCCGGACGAGTTCCGAAGCGAGACGGAGGGAAGCTGGCCGCGCCCGGTCGTGGACATGCTGCTCGCCGCGTGGGGCGCAACGATTGGAAGGCCGGCGTTCATCACCTCCACGGTGTTCGACATCCTCGGATCGGCGCCGCGATCGTTTCGCCAGTGGGTCGCCGATCACGCCACCGCGTTTATGGAAGGTCAAACCCCATCGAGTTGACCTTCGCCACGGTCAGGCGCCAGACCAAGGTCACCAAGGGGCCCGGCTCCAACTCTGCCGCGCCGCTTGCTCATCGGATGTGCCTTTCTCTTTCCGGGTCCGGGTAGGACCGCCATGTGACGAGAAGCTGATCGCCGCTGGCCGAATGCCGGAGGCGGCCGCCACCGGGCACTGCTATGCGCTGTCCGGCTGGTATGTCACGCCGAGGACGCCGGTGCTGAACGTCTTGGACTCCGCGACCTTGAGGCGCACCTGATCGGTCATGTCCTCGAACAGGCGCATCCCGGAGCCGACCACTATTGGGCAAATATGGAGGCTGAGCTCATCGAGTAGCCCGCCGCGCACCAGTGACCGCACCAGGGTCGGGCTGCCCGGGATCTGGATGTTCTTTCCGGGCCGCCGTTTGAACTCGGTGAGCTCGGCGGCGATGTCGCCGGTGATCCGGCTCGCGGGGCCCCACTCGAGGGTGTCCAGGGTGGCCGACACCACGTACTTCTGCGTTGTTCAGGAAGGCCGCCATCGGCATGTCGCCGGGCTGGTTCGGCCACAGCTGGGCGAACGCCAGGTACGTCCGCTGGCCCAGCAGCACGCCGTCCGCGCGCGCGATTCCGGCGGCGATTTCCTCCCACATCTGGTCGTTGGCGTACTGGTAGGCCCACTCTTCGGGCGATTCCACTACGCCGTCCAGTGACATGAATAGCCCTGCGACGATCTTGCGCATGGTTACCTCCTCGGGGAGTGCGGTAGCCGGTCTTTGTGCGTCCGGTGCCCGCGGCGGTCGAACAATATCCGCTCAATTGCGCCGGATTTGGCTCAAGACAGAGCATCCGCTGCCGACGCAGATCCGGCCTTCTGTGTGCCTGCGGCTGGCTCGATCTGGCCGGCCGCCAGCTGCTGCGCTGCTCTTCGACAACTGTTTTCAGGCACCGCCGCGGCGCGCACGTGAGGAGGCTCAAGCCCTCGTATACCCCGAGCATGGTCTGCTGCGCTCAAAGCGGAGGCATACCGCGATGCGGCCGGTCCTGCCAGCCGCTGAGTTCGGCACGCGTGGCGTGCTGGCGCAACGCGGCCAGATCTTTGACCACGCTGCGGCCCGCATCAAACGCGTGCCAAGCCCTGAAATGGCATGACGGGCACCAGTTTGACTGGATCAGGCAACCCGAAGATCAGCGCGCACCGCAGCCTCACTCCCCGGAGAATACCGGCAAGCACCGGCCCGCCGACGCGACAAGATAGCCAGATCTGGGCGCCTCCGCTGGCCCGGCACGACCGGCCGGTGACGCACAGATCGACGCCGGGTATGTAGGCGCCGACATCGCTGCCGCGGTCAGGAGCTGATCGCGGCCCTTGCCCGGGCCGCCTTCACCGCGGCCGACAGCGTCTCGATGTCGTAAGCGCCATAGTGCCTGTTGCCGTTGATGAAGAACGTGGGTGTGCCCGACACTGCGGACAAGTCGGCCGAGTCTACGTCCTCGGCGACCCGGGCCGCGCCCGCATGGTTCCGGAGATCATCGGCGAACTTCTCAGCATTGAGGCCGAGGTCACCGGCGTAGCCGATCAGGTCCCGGGCCGCCAGAGCGCCCTGGTGGGCAAGCAGCAGGTCGTGCATCTGCCAGAACGCGCCCTGCCGGGCCGCGGCCTCGGCTGCCTCCGCGGCTAGCTGGGCGTGTGGGTGCACATCGCTGAGCGGCAGGTGCCGCCACACGTAGCGGAGGTCGCCGAAATCGGCGAGCAGCTCCCGGACGACGGGCTCGGCCTGGCCGCAGTAGGGGCATTCGAAGTCGCCGTACTCCACGACCGTTACCGGCGCCTTTTCCGGACCCCGCACGTGATCGCTACGCGCATCGAACGGCACCGCGAGATCCACAATCACCTCGGAGGTGCCCAGCAGCGCACGGATCCGCAGCCGCTTCGGGAGCAGCGCCGTCACGCGGAACACGATCCAGCTGAGCGCTGAAGCACAAAGCGCCGCGGACAGGATGCCGAGCTTCGCCTCCTCCAGCTGCGCGCCACCGAAGGCAAGGGAGGCGATCAGCAGTGACACGGTAAAGCCGATCCCGGCGATCGCCCCGGCGCCCGTCACCGCCGCCCAGCCCACCGGCGGGCGGACCCGGCCGCCGCTCAGCCGGGTGACCAGCCACGCAGCACCGGCGGTCCCGATCGGCTTACCCACGACATAGCCGAACAGGATCCCCAGCGTGATCGGTGATGTGTAGGCCCGGGCCAGGAAGCTGCCGCTGACCACGATGCCGACGTTGGCCAGGGCGAACAACGGCACGATAACAAAGCTCGTCCACGGGTGGTAGAGCTGCTGCAGCCGGTCATTCGGCGAGATCGCTGCCGAGACGCCCACCCGCGCCGACCGGGCCAGCTCCGGCGTGGGCTGCTCGCGGAACAACCGGAACAAGTCCGTGGCCCGCTCCAGGTCGCCACGCGCGGCCGGGTAGGCGTAGGTAAGCAGGCCCATCATCAGGCCGACTACAACCGGGTCCATGCCGGACTTGAGGAACGCGACCCACGCCGCTGCCCCAAGCAGGAAATACACCGGGCCATAACGCAGCCCACCGGCCCGGACCAGCAGGATCACGCCGAGGATTCCCAGCCCGGTCAGCAGCGCCGCCAGCCGGAGGCGCCCGCTGTAGGCGAAGGCGATGATACCGATCCCGGCCAGGTCATCGACGATCGAGAACGTGAGCAGGTACGTGCGCACGCGATCGGGGAGACGCGGTCCGGCCAGTGCCAGCATCCCCAGCGCGAACGCAGTGTCGGTGGACATTGCCGTGCCCCAGCCTGCCGCCGACCGCCGCCCGGCGTTAACGGCCAGGTAGATGCCGATCGGCACGATCATCCCGCCCGCACCGGCCAGCAGCGGCAGCGCGAGCCGCCGTCGCTGCCGCAACTCGCCCATATCGAACTCCCGGCGCGCTTCCAGCCCGGCCACCAGGAAGAAGAACGCCATCAGCCCGGAGTTCACCCAGCCGTGCAGGTCCAGGGACACCCCGGCCGCGCCGACCCGCAGCGACAGCCGTGTCCGCCAGAAACTCTCATACGACGGCGAGTCGATATTCACCCACACCAGCGCCGCCAGCGTCGCCGCCAACAGGACCACCGCACTGCCAGTCTCAGTCCGCAGGAACTGGCGCAGCGGCGTCTCCACCCTCCGCGCCCACGCGGTACGTCCCGAGAACACCAAGCCAGACGACTGGGACTCCGTCACTCCCGGATTCTCTCCCGGAGAGCGGCTTGCCCGCCTGATCCACGACCGCACACTTTGGCCCGCCCCCGAGACCCCGCCGTTGGGCTTGTGCCGCTGCTAGCCGCTGCTCCCAGTCCGGGATGGCCGCCTCGGCAGGGACCGTGCGAGCTGTACCTTCGGTCACCGCTTCGAGGTCCTCGTAGTAGCCAGGCCGGTTGGTCGCGACGACGGCGATGCCCAGACGTGCAGCAGTTGCTGCGGCTTTTTGTAGCCGGCAGGGTCGTGGGCGGCCTTCACAGCCTCTTGATACTGGCGGAGGAACTCGGCACGTTCCTGTTCAGGAAGACGCTCAAGGATCACCTCTGGATCGCGAGGATCTTCCTGATGGATCGGCTGGGCGGACACAAGCCCGGCACGGCTGCCGACGCGACCCGCTGACGCGAGGGATCACCGCTGCCCCTCAGGGCTGCGGGCACGCTCGAAGGCCGCGGTGATCTCCTGCTCGGCCGCCGCGCGGTCCTGCCAGCCCCGGGGATCGGTGCCCTTTGCCGGTTCAAGTTCCTTGTAGATGTCGAAGAAATGGCCGATCTCGTCGCGCAGATGCGCGGGCACGTCGGGCAGGTCCCGCAGGTCCGCGTACCGCAGGTCATGCGCAGGAACGGTGAGGATCTTGGCGTCTGGTCCGTGTTCGTCGTGCATCCAGAACACGCCCACCGGCCTGGCGGTGACTTCGCACCCGGGGAAGGCCGGCTCACCAAGAAGGATCATCGCATCGAGGGGATCGCCGTCCTCGGCAAGCGTTTCGGGGATGAAGCCGTAGTCGAGCGGATAGCGCGTCGAGGTGAAGAGCATCCGGTCAAGCCGGATCCGCCCGCTGGCGTGATCCATCTCGTACTTGTTCCGCGAGCCCTGCGGGATCTCAACGATGATCTCGATTTCCATGCGTTTCCTCCAGCCAGCCCATGGCGCGCCTGCACTCCCATCCATGGCATTCCCGTTCGTGCATGGGACCCATGACATCCGCGGCGAGCGGGCGTCGCTCGATTCCCGGCGCCTGGCGCCTCAGCGCTTATGGCCCACTCCGCCCCACATGACCGATCGGCGGTTGGCCTCGATTTCGGAGTCGGGCCGCCACTGCGGTACCGGCACCACCCCCGGCTCGACGATGTCCAGGCCGTCAAAGAGGCGCGTTACCTCGGCGTGGCTGCGGAGTGTCACTTTTTGATACATGAGCCGGTTGAGGCGTTTTCTGGTCTCGGCCGTCTTCTCGGGTTCGATGTCGGAGGCCACATGGGACAGGGCCAGGTAGCTGCCCGGCGGCACCGCGTCGATCAGTTTGGCCACGATCCGGTATGGGTGGTCATCATCGCCGATCAGGTGAAGGATGGCGATGAGCATGACCGCGACTGGGCGGGAGAAGTCCAGTGTTTGCGCGGCCTGCGCCAGGATCGCGCCGGTGTCGCGCAGATCGGCGTCGATGTAGGCGGTGGCGCCTTCGGTGCGGCTGGTCAGCAGCGCGCGGGCGTGGGCGAGCACGATTGGGTCGTTGTCCACGTAGACGACCCGGGATTGCGGTGCGGTGTACTGGGCGACCTCGTGGGTGTTGTTCGCGGTCGGGATGCCGGTGCCGATGTCGAGGAACTGCCGTATTTCGGCCTCGCCGGCCAGGTAGCGCACGGCGCGGGCGAGAAACGCCCGGTTGGCCCGCACGGAGGAGGCCATGTCCGGATAGGCCTGGATCGCTTCGTCGCCCGCGCGCCGGTCGGCGGCGTAGTTGTCCTTGCCGCCCAGCCAGTAGTCATAGACCCGGGCGATGTGCGCGACGCTGGTGTCGAAGGCCGGGCGCTCGTCCTGGCTGGAGGCGGTGTCGCCAGACCGCTCGCCTGCTGCGGGTGTGCCTTGGCTTGTCACTGCTGTGCCCTTTCTGCTGCCTTGCGGCGATCTGGCATGTGATGCCGCCCGGGGCCGGCCCGCGTCCCGCGCTAGGCTTCCCGGGTGATTTCGTTGAGAAACCGCGCGGTGGCGGCGGGCGTCAGCGCCTCGGCGCCGAGGCGGTCCATGACTTCCATGTAGTGATCGACATCGTCGCGCTGATCGAGGTAGAGCGCGCTGGTGAGCTGTTCGATGTACACCACGTCCGGCAGGTCAGCGTCGCCGAACCGCAAGACGGTGAACGACCCGCCCGCGGCGGCGTGCCCGCCTTGCCCGAACGGCACGACCTGAACTGTGACGTGCGGCAGCTCGGCGACCTCGATGAGACGGTTCAGCTGGGCGCGGATCACGGCGCGACCGCCCACCGGCCGCCGCAGCGCCGCCTCGTCGATGACCGACCATACCCGCGGCGGCTGCGGCCCGCTGAGAAGGTCCTGGCGTTTCATCCGCAGGCTCACCCGGCGGTCGATCTCGCCGGCCGGGGCGGCCTTGTGGCCAAGAAGGGTGACGGCCCGCGCGTAGGCCTCGGTCTGGAACAGGCCGTGCACGAACTGCAGCTCGAAGGTGCGGATGAGCGAGGCGGCCGCCTCCAGGCCCAGGTACGCCTCGAACCAGTCGGCCAGGATGTCGCCGTATTTGGTCCACCAGCCCGGAGTGTTGGCCTGCCGGGCAAGCGCCAGCACCGCGGCCCGCACCTGCTCATCGGTGACGCCGTAGAAGGTGAGCAGGTCGGCCAGGTCTCGCTCCTTGAAACCCACCCGGCCGTGTTCCATGCGGCTGATCTTGGAGCGGGACGCCCGGATCTCGTATCCCGCGTCCTCCGGTGTCACGCCGGCGTCCTCCCTCAGGCGGCGCAGCCGGTGGCCCAGCATCATGCGCAAGACCGTCGAGTCGGCCCGTGCCCCGCCTGAGGCACCGACAGGGTGCTCGCTGCCCGGCCGCACCATGCTCATCCTCGCTCCCGGATTCGTGGATCAGCGCTGCGGACAGGTGCCGGACCACGACCACCGCGCCACCGCACGACATCCGGCAACGGCCCCAGGGCTCACCGCAGTGGCATGCACCGATGACACGATATCACCGTGCCATCGCACAACGTCACACCATTTCCAGTGATTTACGGCCATAACACGGCGCTGCCGCCGGGGCACAGGTCATCGAACTCCCCGCTCTTGACCCCCGTCAGGAACGCAGCGATCTCGGCACCGGTGTAGATCAGCGCCGGGCCGGACGGGTAGCGCGAGTTGCGGACCGCGATCGCGCCGCCGGGCAGTTCGGCGACCTCCAGACAGCTTCCGGTGGGGTTGCTGACGCGGCTCTTGCGCCAGCGTGCGGCCGTCAGCTGATCGGCCGGGATGCCGTTAGTGGCCTGCACCATGATTACTGCGCTCCGGGATGGGCGAAGGGGAAACGAAGCGGGCGCACGCCGGGCTTGGCGGCGCAACGGTCCTTGCAAGTGCAGCGTAACGGATCCGATGCACATGCACATGCATATGCAGAAGGCCATTTGCGGGAGACCGTTTGCAGACGCTTGTTGCAATATGCACGTGCATCAGGAAGGATGCGGGCTGGAGGGGGCTCGTTCCGCCGGTCGCGGCCGGACTTGATCGGACGGCGATGCCAGCACACCCATCACCCCTGGTCGGCAGCGCGGCCAGCAGCTTCGGCTGCCGCTGGCTGACCCCTGCCGTGGAGATGGCCGCGGTGGCCAGCGGGAACTGGCCGCTGACGGCACAACCCGCCGCCCGGGGCTGGACCCGCTTCCCGCGGGTCGCCACCCGCACACCGGGGGCCGACGCCAGGTCAGTGCGCGCGGCACGGGACTTCACCATCGCCACCTTGCAGCGGTGGGGTACGGCGCAACGCTGCGACGACATCGCGATGGTCGTGTCGGAGCTGCTGACCAACGCGCTGCGGCACGCGTTGCCAGCTTGCGGCCAACCCCGGCCCCAGTCGGCGATCCGGTTCGGCCTGCTGCAACCCGGGCGCTGCGTGGTGTGCGCGGTCGCCGACCCGAGCCAGGCCGCTCCCATACCGAACGACCCAGGCTTAACCGCCGAGACCGGCCGCGGGCTCCACGTCATCGGCGCGCTCGCCGACACCTGGGGCTACACCGCACCCACCGACAGGGGAAAAGTCGTGTGGGCCATGTTCTCCATCAAGCCGGCCGTTCCTGGCGGTCCAGCGTCGCCAGCGTGACGTCGCAGCGCCCGATGAAGCGGGAGCGTCTGGCGGGCGCTGCCGATCACCCACGGGGGGCGTTGCCGCCCAGATATGGCGCCGCAGCCGCGGCAGGCAAGCCCGGCCGCCCGCCTGCTCAACGGTGTGGACGTCGCACCGATCGATGATCGCCCCGGCCGCCAGGCTGGCCCGCTGCCCGCACCGAACAGCCGCCGGCGCACAGAATTAGGCGGCGGTTTCACAGCGCGAAAAGCAACCGAACGCAGTCAAGTCTCAGCCCGCGCCGTCAACTCCTAGGATCCGGCGCCTGTGACGAAGACGGGGAAAGGACAGGACCTCAGTTCAAGGCCATCAGACCGGCACTGGTCGGCTCGTGTACCTTCGATGGAAGTATGCCCGGATATGGGAGGGCATCCTAACCGTGACTGTTCATGATTGCTGAGATCGCGTTCGCCAGTGCCACCTGTATCGTCTTCGTCGGCCTGGTGGCGCTGGCGATCGTGAGCGTCTGGTCAGGTGGGAAGGCAGCCGAGCTGCCGGTTTCGGCTGGTTACGGGGAAGCCAGCCGAACGCTGGCAGTGCAGCGTCCCCGCGCTTTGTGGCCTGTGAAGAGTGACCGCCGGGCCCGGTCGCTCCCTCCGGATACGATGGTCAGGTTCGCTGCCGAGCGTGAAGCGGCGGGAATCGATGAGGTCTTCGCTGCCCTCGACAATGACTTGGTCGGGCTTGTCCCGGTGAAGCGGAAAGTCCAGGAGATAGCCGCGCTGCTCCTGGTTGACCGGGCGCGGAAGAAGTTCGGCTTGGAGGCCCCCCGGCCCAACCTGCACATGTGCTTCACCGGCCCCCCTGGAACCGGGAAGACTACCGTGGCGCTGCGGATGGCGGAGCTGCTGCACCGGCTCGGTTACCTGGAGCAGGGGCAGTTGGTGCACGCCATGCGCGACGACCTGGTCGGCGAATACATCGGGCAGACCGCGCCGAAGACCAGGCGGGCGCTGGACCGGGCGATGGGCGGGGTGCTGTTTATCGACGAGGCCTACTACCTCTACCGTGCTGCGGACTCCAAGGACTATGGCCAGGAAGCAATCGACATCCTGCTGCAGGTGATGGAAAACGAACGTGACAAGCTCGTGGTAATCCTGGCGGGCTACAAGGACCGGATGGACGGCTTCTTCGAGTCGAATCCCGGGATGGGTTCCCGGATCGCTCACCACCTCGATTTCGCCCCCTACGAAGTAGACGAAATGATAGCCATCGGCCGGTTGATGCTGGAGCGGGCTCGCTATTACCTCTCCGAGGACGCAGAGGCGGCGTTCCGTGGCTACCTCACGCGCCGGATGCAGGAACCACGGTTCGCCCATGCCCGCAGCGTCCGCAACGAGCTGGAGCGGGCGCGGCTCCGTCACGCGCATCGTCTCGCATCCGAGCCAGACCGAAGCTGGAGCCGCGACGATCTCATGCGCCTTGAGTCCGTAGATATCCTCGCCGGGAATGCCGACTCGCTGCCGACGCCTGACCGATCCTGATCTTGCCAGGCTTCGCCACCTATCTCGTGCCCTGGCCCCGTGCCTGCCGGGTCAGCGGGCGCGCCGGCGCGGGAGGCGTGCTGTCCTTCCTGGCCGCGGGGTGCCCGGTGTGCAACAAGCTCGTCGTCCTTGCGGTCGGCGTCAGCGGAGCGCTGAATTACTTCCGCCCGCTGCAGCGAGTGCCGCCAGTCAGGAGCGGCAGGCCGACCGCCGCGCCCGGCGTCGCGACACACGCGCAGTTGGCAGCCTGCCGCGGGGCACCCATTCCGCTGCCTGCCTACTTGACCGGCTGTGCCGTGACGCTTCGCACCTGTGCCCAGCTACTGCGCCTGCTCGGCCACCAGTTCCACCGGCCTAGCAGTACCACCATCGATGGAACAAGCAGCGTTCGCACAAGGAATGTGTCCATCAAGATCCCGAGAGCAAGGCCGAAGCCGATATTGCGGACCTCGCTGCCATCGGCACCATTCCCGCCGACCACCGCGAGCACCGTGAAAGTTCCGGCCAGTACCAAGCCGGCCGACGTGATGGTGGTACCAGTTGTCCTTAGCGCACGTGTGACCGCAGCGGGCAGCGGTAGGTCGCGTGTCTCTTCCCGGATCCTGGTCATTACGAGGATGTTGTAATCCTCACCGAGCGCCAGCAGGAACACGAACATCAGGAATGGCAGCACGAAGACCAGGCCGCCGCCGCCGAGATCGATGAAGACGATCACAGCCAAGCCGAGGGCGGCGAGATACGAGAGGGCGACAGACGCTACCAGGTACAGGGGCGCTACAAGGCTGCGCATGACGAGGCCGAGCAGGATGCCGATGACAATGATCGCGATAGGGATCACCCGGGCCAGGTCACTGCCAGAGATGCTGCTGATGTCAAAGAAGATCGGTGCGACGCCTGCGACACCGTTGCGCACGGCTCCGATGGCGCTGGCGGTGTGATGCGCACGGGCCCTGATCGCGGGCACGGCTTGTATCGCAGCGGTGCTCGAGGGGTCGCCGATTGAAAGGCTCGTCACGAACTGGATGCTCCGTCCGTTCTGGCTGACATACGACGCCGTGTCCCGGTACGCCTGATAGGCAGCGAGCGACGCCGTTGATCCAGGTGGAGGCACCGGTGGCAGGGCCTGCGCAGGTCCGAGAACGGCGTGCAGGTGGAGCAGGTCGGTGGCGCTCAGCGGGATGCCGTTTGGGTTGAGCGGGCCGGTCACATGGCTGAATTCCGGCGCAGCCTGCAACTGCTTCCAGGCTGCGACCAATGGTTGTGGATCGACCCAGGCCGGCCGGGCAAGCACGTAGATCAGATACATGGGGTTCGTAGCGCTCTTAGGGAAGTGGGCGGCGAGCAGCGCGTTTCCTGCGGCGGAGTCGCTGCCGGCCGGCGCGGTCGGCGCGCCGGCGAATCCCGAAGCCTGATATCCAGTTGCCGCCACGGCGAGACCGCTAAATAGCAGCAGGCCGACCAATAGGGTGACCGCAGGCCTGCGTACCACACGGGAACAGACCCGAGCCCAGGCGCCTGAGCGGTCATGACCTGTTCGGGTGGCCGAGGGCCAGAAGACCGCCCTGCCGAAGATGGCAAGCAGGGCGGGCAGCAGGGTAAGGCCGGCGAGCAGCATCAGACCGATTCCGATGGCAAGCGGGATGCCTAGGCCGGAGTAGATTTCAAACGTCGCCAGCAGCAGCGAGAGCAGCGCGGCGATCACGGTGGCGGCGGAGAAGCTGAGCGGCTCACCTACCCGGCTGACCGCCTGGACCACGGCTTGCTTGGGCGACAGGCCGCCACGCAACTCCTCTCGGACGCGGAAGACCAGGAAAAGCCCGTAGTCGGTGCCCGCGCCGAGCACCAGAACTATGAGCATGAGCTGCGCGAGCACCGATATCTTGAGGCCCGCGCGGCTGGCTTCCGCGATCAATTGCCCGGATGCCACCACGACAATGAACGCCGGCGTCAGTGTAATCAGTGGCGCGAGCGGGGCGCGGAAGATGAAAAGCAGCAGCGCGATGATGAACACGACCGAGACAAGCTGCACCTGGCCGCCGGTCGAACCGGCCTTGGCGGCGCTGTCCACCTGCGCGGCGGTGCTTCCGGCCAGGTGAACCTCAAGGCCTGGGAGCGTTGGCGCGGCCGAGATCGCCCTGCGGATGTTGGTGATGAGCGGGGTCGCGTCGGCCTGGTCGGCGGCAAGCACCTCAAGTTGCTCGGCGCTGCCGTCTGGTGACCGGCCCAGATCCTGCACTTGCGTGACCGTGGAAACCCTTGCCAGTGCCGCCCGGAGGCGGGCGATGGTTGCCTGGTCACCGCCGGAGAGCGGCGCGCCTTGCCGCGCGACGACGGCGGTGACGGTGACACCGTTCGTCAGGCCGGCTTGCCCGAACGCTCTCGCCAAATTGGCCGCTCGCTCGCTCGGGGCGCTGGCGGGCAGGAAGGCTGAGTTGCCCGACTGCGTCACGCTGGCGAGGGACGGCAAGAAAGAGACCGCGGCTGCTGTGCCCGCCAGCCATATGGCGACCACCAGCCAGCGGAAGCGGACAGCCAGCTGTCCGATCGCGGTAAACATCTCCGTCACCGCCACTTACCTGCCATATGCCGATCCCTTCCGGCCATGCCACTGCGAGTCCGCGCACTTGCAATGAAGGATCCTGCCCGGCGCGTGATCAGAGGCGGCGAATAATGAGCCGGACACGATCGCCGCAGTGTTCCGTAGATCATTCATATCCTGGCCGCGCATAGCTACCGATTATTGGTGTTGTGCAGGTCAGAAGCAAACATCGAAAAGAACCGGCTGGTGCCGTCTCTGCTGGCGAGGTCCAAGGCGTGGACATTGACCATACCGCCCTGCGGCCTGCTGGGGGGTCTAAACAGGTCGATCGATCACACATTGCTTGAACCTGACATGTTTGAGCGGGTGCTGGTGTGCGACGCCGGGCCACGTGATAGAGCCCGCCAAACCGACCGCGGGTCGATGCGGCCTCGCTGGCAGAATTCCACCGCCATCGGCGTTTTGCGTGATGGTGTCGGCGTAGCGCGCTCCGCCAGTCAGTTACCGGCAGGGTCTCCCGCGCAGCATGGCGATATGGACGTGGCGTGCGCGGCGAGGCGGACCTGGCGTGTGGCATAGGCGTCAAGACGCTCTCTTGGACCTGACACGGAGATAGCCGCCACCACTGATCGTCGCGATCCCCATACCGGTGTCGCGACGCTGGCTACGCCCGGCAGGAATTCGTTAGAGCTGAATGCGACACCCTCCTGCCTGATGGCACGCAGTTCTTCGCGCAATTCCCTGGACGTAGTGACGGGTGTGTCGACGATGAGTGACTGGGTGACGTCGTCCGCGAAAGCGAGGAAGGCCTTGCCAAGTGCGGTACAGTGCGCTGGCGCCATTGTGCCGACACGCCACTGTGTCGTGACGCCATTTCGGCCGTGAAGCGTTTCAACGATCAGCATGCCGCTGCCACTCCACACGCCGAAGTGAACGGTCAGATGAGTTTCTTCGTAAAGATCGAGTAAGTAAGGTAGGACGCAGTCTCTGAGCTGCCACAATTTCCGGCCCACGGCCATATCTGCCAACTCTACGATCCTGGACCCGAGCCGATAGCCCGATGGCGCATGTTCGACCGCACCGGTGGATTCTAGGATCTGTAGAATACGATGAGTCGTGGATTTAGCTAGCCCACAGCGGCGGGACAGTTCAGAAACGCCCACTGTCGCGGGTCCAGGAGGGAATGCGCTCAGCACCTGAAACGCTTTCTGCACAGCGCCCTGCGGAATGGTGTCAGCACGCCCGCCGGTATCGAGCTGGGGTGGACAGGCACCTGAGCCGACGTCCGGCCCAGATGGCCCAATGCTACGTAAGGTACCCACGTGACTACTTCCTGTCCACCTCTCCGCACGGCACGCGACGCCCCATTCGCGTTGCGTTGAGACTCCTCTACACGTACTTCCACCGGACCTTGCGCGCAAGTCGGCCAGTCCTTCAACTCCGGGCGTGCACGCCCCACGCGCTCACGTCCGGTCGGCCGCCTCGCAGCAGCAGATTACCGGGCCGACCACGGGGATCTGACGAGTGCCTGGCAGGCAGGCGATATCCGCTGGACATCCGAGGCAGGCCGACGTGAAAGATCACCGATCTCTTTCGATCACCAGAGTCGCAACGCAGTCGAGCCTGTCGCGGCTCGGGCCTTGGGGAAGTTTCAGCAGAGCGCTCTTCGACGCCTCCGCACATCGCCGTGCCATCTGTCCCGCCTGCGCCACGGCCCCTGTCCGTGTCACGAGGTCACCCAGAGTGGCAAGCGCTTGGGCTGGGTCAGATGACGAGGTGAGGCTATCAATGATGATCTTGCGCTCCCGTGGCGCGCTCGAATGGTAGGCGAGGATAACCGGAAGCGTCAGCCGACCGTTCTGCACGTCGCTGGTCTCCCGCTTGCCCATAGTGAGGGTGTCGCTGAGATAGCAGAGCAGATCGTCGTGAATCTGAAAGGCAGTACCCAGGTTCTCCCCGTAGCGGGACAGCGCTCCGATCAACTCGGGATGGCCGCCGCCAAGGATTGACCCGCATTCGCAGGCGCCGCGGAAGAAGGACGCGGTCTTAAGCCTTGCCACTGTCATGTACGAGTCAACGTCAAAGTCGAGGCGCTTGCACATTTCGGCCTCCATGCTCTGTCCCCTGCACAGATCTAGGCCGGCCCGTGCCACCGCATCGAGCGCAGCGATGACTCGGCTATCAGGAACGCCAGCCCGCCCGCACTCAACAAGGCTGGCAAACAAATCAAAAATCAACGCGTCACCAGCAATGATAGCGTCACCGATTCCGTATTTGTACGGGACTGATGGCCGACCACGCCGCAGATCGTCTGCGTCGATGATGTCGTCATGGATAAGGCTCGCGACATGACCGCATTCCGCCCCGACCGCGGCGGGGAGAACGCGCGGTAACTCACCGCCAACCGCGAGAGCCGAATCAAGCAATAGAATTGGTCGAAGTAATTTGCCGCCGGACGTGAGCGCATACGCGCAGATATTGTCCAATAAGCTTGACCCATGCGACCAGCGGCGTTGCAACTCGGCACTGATCAGCAATCCGAGCGGTGCGAGGCCATCGCATCGCAGCAGCGTATCATCGGATGACATCTTTGGCTCCTTATCGACGCCCGCGCGGCACGTATTTTCGGCTCGGGTCAGCCGGATTCGTCACCCGCACGAACGTGCGGCGGGTGATGGCCTGATGATCGGCTCAGCGCAACCATCGAAGTGAGATCCATCGAATGTGGAGACTTATCGAATAATAACGGCTGACAGTGGGCGCGCAAGTGCTTACGGCCGCCCGCGCCGCCGGTGCGGTGATCGGCGCCCGGGTCCGCGCAGGGCACACATGGCACCCGGCCTGAACTCAGCTGCCGCGACGACTGAAGGTGCGGCCGCGGCCGACGCGTCCAGCCAGGCGGAACGATCCGTTGACATGATTTTATCACTTTTGTTATAAATTGTCCTACTGTCGGTTCGGTGCGGTACCGTATGCGATGTGCTGCCGGGAGAAGATGTTATGCCGAGGGCGAATGTCAGTTCTGTCCGGAAGGATTTCACTCGCGATAGATGGCATTCTGCACAGGGAGACCACTTGGCTGGCGCGACGCGCGCGGCATTCATCGATCATCGTGCCCAGCTGGGCGTGGATCGGGTGGCGCTCACGAAGAGGACCGCGCTTCTCCTCCCGCTTGACCTGACAATGGAGGCTTGGCGCAGGCTCGGCGAGCAGATCTTCCTTATCTCAGATTCGTCTGCCTGGTGGCTCGGTGACTGGCTGAACTATGGAGAGAAGAGATATCCGGATCGTTATAAGAATGCTATCGAAGAGACGTCGCTAAATTACCAGACCCTGCGGAACTACGCGTGGGTTGCGCGGAGGTTCAGCGTGTCTCGTCGACGAGACAGGCTTAGCTTCCAGCATCATCTCACCGTCGCCGCTCTCACCGAACCTGATCAGGACCGCTGGCTTAATCTCGCTGAGGAATCGCGTTGGTCGGTCAAGGAGCTGCGCAAGAGACTGAGAGAGACCGCAGAAGACAGCGGCGAGGACAAGGCTGTCTGTCATACACGCCTTGAGCTTGACCTCGATCCGGAACGATCAATGCGCTGGCGCGAGGCAGCGAGCAAGACGGAATGTATGCTGGCGGACTGGGTTGTCATGGTCTTGGACCAGGCCGCGCGTTCCATTCTTGCGGAGACCGGCTCGCACGCCATGCGCGGTTAGAACAACCGGTGCCAACGTGCGTGATCCCGGCTTACAGCCTGTCACAGGTGGGTGGACGTCTCGTTGGCAGGTAGGAGCCTCGGTTGTCAAGCAGGCTCTTAAGCTCGGGGCCGTGCCGCGGGACGGGCGGCCGTTCGCGCCGCGTGCGCGCGGCAGGGCGGGAAGTACGCGAACTGGCTCGAAGCGGTCACCACATAACGGGCAACTCCACAAAGCCGCCTGTCAGCAGATCGGTCCGGAGCTGGAGGTGTTCGAGCGGTACCGCCAGACGCAAGGCGGGGAAGCGCTGGAAAAGCTTGCTGAATACCGACTGCAGTTCGACTCTGGCGAGGCTCGCGCCACAGCAGAAATAATAGCCGTGGCCAAAACCGAGATGGAGATTCGGTTCGCGGTTAATGTCGAAATCGCTCGCGCTAGGAAAGACCCGCTCATCCCTGTTAGCCACGGTAGCAGCAAGAAATACAGCGTCCCCCGTCTTGATCACCACGTCACCGATCTCGATATCCGATCGAGCGTACCGCGGTAGCCCCGTATCGCCAATGGCAAACGTCCGCACAATCTCCTCGACCGCCCCTTCGATGAGGGCAGGCTTACCGCGAAGCCTATCGAGTTGATCGGGATTGGCGAGGAGCTGCACCGTGCCGTGGTCTATGCGCGCCGCGGTGCTCGCATGTCCCGCCAGGAGCAACGCGGCAGCCAATATGGCGATGTCGTCATTGCTTAACTTGCCTTCGCCCTCGGCGGCGATGAGATTCGAGATCATGTCGTCGCCGGGTTGGCGGCGCCTGCCGTCAATATGTTGATTCATGTAGCTGAATAGCTCTTGGAAGGCAGTCGCCGACGCGACCGTATCGTCAATCAGTACCGCGCGCTCGGACCATTCCTCGAAGAGTTCGTGATCCGCGTAAGGGACGCCGAGTAGCTCACAGATGACCATGACGGGCAGAGGGAGCGACAGGAGTCTGTGCAGGTCTGCGGGCGGCGCCCGGCGAGATAGGTTGTCGAGTAGCCCATCGACTAGGGCGTCGACCCGCCCGCTGATGGCCTGCATGCGCCGGGCCGAGAAGGCGGGCGCGAGGAGTCGGCGCATTCGGGCGCTGGTTTCCAGTTCGGTGTCGAAGTCGCCGAACGGCCCGCCTAGGAGCGCCGAATCGGAGAATCGCGCCGCCTTTTCAGGGTGCGGATGCGACCGTCCGAGACGCCGGTCAGCGAACAATGCTTTGATGTCATCGTAACGGGTGATCATCCACGCCACGTCGCCGGTTGCGGTCCGGATGCGTGTGATGGGCCGCTCTTCCTGGAGCAACCGGAGCTCCGGTGCGATGTCAAGTGGATCCTGCTGAGCGAATGGCAGACGGGGAAGGTCGTCGTTGCGATTCGTGGTCATTTTTTCTCCTTGACAGCTTCAGCTCAAAACCAGCTCGCCGGGATTTGGACCTTATATCGCGAAGCCTTCCGCCGTCACGGCCGATCGAGCGCTGCTGACGCGGCGCACCGCCACGAAAGGCCCGGCTAGTGGCAATGATTGCCAAGGCGACGTGCTACGTCACGAAGGGCCGCCACGCCGTCGGCGAGTGGCCCAGCCGGGCAGCCCGGCGCGCGGCCCAGTTCGTGGACCGGCCGGTGGCGAGGGGTTACGGGTGCGGAGGGCTGGGGACGGCCAACGCTCGTCAGCCCGTCCCGGTCGCACGCCAGCGGCGAGCTTTGCCAAGAAGGTGCGGCGCCTCAGCCGCGACGAGGGCCAAGGTCTGCTTGATCGTGGGGTTGACCAGAGCCTGAGAGCCGATGACCACGGTAGGGACAATCTCGTCGCCGCCTGTGATTGAACGTAAGTTCGCAGCGGCTGCGCTATCTTCCCAGATGTTGAGCTCACGGGTAGGCAGCCTTGCCCGGCGTATCTGCCAGCGCAGCCGCATGCAGTGGGGACAATAGCGGCGCCAGTACACAGTCACAGATGCGGGTGGTCCAGCCATGGGTTCCGTCATTTTTGGCCGTCACTTAGGTGATGGGAATCCACAACAGTATGCCGCCGACTCGATCGCCTGGAAAGCGGACGATAAGGGCCGTCCGCACCTCTTACCTCGACCGCGTCAACCTAACCGACCCCTGAAGTTAAGGTCGGCTCCTACCTTCGACCACTCGTCCTGCCAAGCCTCCGCCAAGCCTCAAGCCGGGCCCGGCGGCGGCCAGCGAGGCGGCCACGTTCCATCACCGGCGCGACCGTGCGCACGCGCGTGCGAAAGCCGACCGTTGCGGGGCGTCCTCGTTATCGCCTCCTGTCGGACAATCCCTGATCGCGCGACCGTCGAGCATGAGTTCGTGACTGAACACAGCGGACGTCGGCGATCCGGCTGGGCCAGGAATCGAGGCGCGGTCGTCCTTGAGGTGGCTCTGGCGAATGCCGCGGGGTACAGTGTCACGCGAATCCGTTGGCATCAGGAGAACAGACCCAGTCGGCAAGCACGTCGCCATCCGCCTTAGCGGTGCCTCAAGTTTGCCGTGCCGACATACGCGTACTAATCGCTGGCTGTTGTCACGGGCCCTGTAGTTCATTCAGCCGACCAGAGCTGGAGGATTGTGGTGATCGCTCCCGACGACCTGGCCTTTCCGCAGCCGGTAACTGAGGATGGTCAGCCGGCCACCATTCTCCGCGAGCTCAGCTATCATAAGCCCCTATTGTCCGTCATTTCGCCAGGTGGCGGCCATGTGTGGCTCGTAAGTGGGAATGAACTTGTCAGGGAAGTGCTGTCGGACGCGGCGCGATTCACGAGCATGTTCGACCCAGCATTCGCGGATAATCGTGCGGATATGGTGCTTCTGGACCCGCCGGAGCATACCCGGATACGGAAGCTGGCAGCCCGCGCCTTTACGGTGCGCCGTATTCAGGCGCTAATGCCAGAGATCGAGCAGTTGTTAGCTTCGCTTTTAACCAGCATGGAACAGGCGGGGCCGCCCGCCGACTTGGTGCCCGCCCTCGCCTCGCCTTTCCCGGCTGCCGTGATTTGTAGTGTTCTTGGCATCCCAGACGAAGATAGGCTGAGAATGCGACGATGGGTGAGCGCTTTCACGTCTGTCGCACCTGCGGCGTCGGGTGAAGGAAGTTCTGAAAATGATACAGCTGATGCGCTCGACGACATGCACACGTATGTGCGGCGGTTGGTAGCCGATCGCTTCAAGCAGCAAGGTGAAGATGTGCTGTCAGCTCTTATCGAGGCACGGAGCGGAGATGACAGGTTAAGCGAGGAAGAGCTGCTCGCGACCACGATGCTCATGATCGTTGCCGGCCAGGAAACAACGGCTAAGGCCATCACTCGAGGCGTCATGGTGCTTGCGGGTTCGAGCCAGTGGAGCCGACTGGCAGCGGGCGAGATGATTGCGGAGCACGTTGTTGAGGAGATTCTGCGCCACCAGTCGCCAATTGACACGGCCATCTTCCGCCGCGCCAAGATGGAAACTGAACTCGGTGGCGTCCCGATCAAGGCTGGCGATCAACTGTTCGTCAGCCTTCATCTGGCCAATTTTGATCCTGATGCCAGGTCAGATCCTCAGCTGTTCGATCCTGGCCGCACTGATCAGGGCCACGTGTCTTTTGGTCATGGACCACATTTTTGCCTCGGCGCAGGGCTTGCCCGGGCAGAGCTTGCCGCTGTATTTCACACGCTGCCGGCAAGGTTCCCGGACCTGCGGCTTGACTTGCCGCTCGGCAAGCTGCACTGGTCGACGGGTTCTGTCGTAAATGCGCCAACCAGTCTGCCGGTTCGGTGGTGAGAGTCCCCGGCCGACGCTTGGATCACCAAGTCGTATGCCCTGCGGAGGCGATCGTGAACGACCAGCTTCTCGCCGCATCTGCTGCCGAGGCCGTGGAGAAAGGCATCCAATATCTGTTCGGCCGGCAGCGTGCCGACGGCGGGTGGACGGATCGCCTGTCCTCGTCGGCAATACCCACGTCAATGGCCGTAGTGGTCTTGGCGCGCGCAGACCGCATCGGATATCGGCATGAAATCGAGGACGGGCTCGCGTGGTTACGGCGGCACCAACGGGACGACGGCGGATGGAGCCAGTCCGATGCGGACGCGCCCAGCGATACCGCTGCCACCGGGTTCGCCGTCGGCGCGCTGAAATCGCTCGACCCTGACCGCTCTGGGCAGGCCGTCGAGAAGGCAATGGCTTACATCGACGCGAACGGCGGCGAATCGGCCATCGTTTCCGACGTCAGAACGTGGCGGGAGTTGGTTGCGATCCTTTGGGTGCTGGTGGGTCTCAGGGATATCAGTGAGGTGCCACGTCAGCCGATGGAGGCCATGCTGCTCCCAGCGCGATACCGGAATAGGGCGTCCATCGCGCTGCCTGGTGTCATGGCTCTCGGCACATGGCAGTCGCGGGCGCTGCACTGGAACCCAGTGCGGAGGGCCTTGCGGCGTATAGCCGAACCGAAAGGACTTGCGTGGCTGCGTGGACTGCAGGGGCCCAACGGCGGCATTGAGGAATGCCAGCTAATGGCGGGTTTCGTGTTCATGGGCCTGGAGATGGCCGGGCCGGGCATCGGCGACGACATCCAGCGTGGTTGTGTGAGGTACCTTCTCGAGACTCGCCGGGCCGACGGCTCGTGGCCAACTGATCGTGATCTTGAGATCGCGGTCACCGCTTATGCCATCCTGGCGCTCACCGAATGCGGTTTCGACGTGGCCACGGACTATCGGCTTCGGCCTACCCGCGACTGGCTGCTGTCGACACAGTGGCGTAAGCCATTCGAGCCACTAAAGCAGCCCGCCGGAGGCTGGTCGTGGGCCGTTCCATCGGGCTGGCCGGAGTCAGAGGATACGGCCGTGGTGCTGGCCGTGCTCAATGACTTCGGCATGCCGAGGGAGGATCCCGCGATCGAGCTGGGTATACAATGGCTACTGTCCAGGCAAAATAGGGACGGCTCGTGGTCGGAGTGGGTTAAAAATACATCAGAGACGTTCGATGCGTCATGCCCAGGAGTCACTGCGCATGTGGTAATAGCACTGCACCGGTATGGCATTCCAGCCATCGCTCGCAGGTCAGCGATAGGCCGTGCGTTGAGATACTTTGAGGAGGCACAAGCGCCGGACGGCTCATTTGCCTCTCTATGGTTCCGTGATTCTAGTCATGGCACCGCCAAGGTGCTCGAAGCGTACACTGAACTCGGTCGGCAGAACGAAAAGGTTGCCCGGCGGGCGCGAGAATGGCTGGAGGCGAGCCAGCGCGCTGACGGTGCCTGGCCATCGAAAGTCGAGGAAGGACCGCCGGAAGGCGGGACCGCCGAAGAGACGGCGTGGGCGGTCTATTCTCTTCTGCGGGCGGGAAAGAGCGCATTCGATGACCAGGTCAGCAAAGCCATCGAATGGTTGGTGCAAAACCAAGACCAGCAAGGCACCTGGCGGCCGAGCGCCGTTGGACTGTACTATCCAACGATGTTTTACAGTGACGACCTTATAGCACATAACTATGCACTAAGGGCGCTCGGGCGATGGCTACGGTGCGCCAACCTCTCGGGCCAGGAGAATAAGTGATGTTAACAGAAACGGGAACGCACAGGGAGGGGATCGCACGGATATGAATCCGGACCCTCCGTCTGTTCTCGATATCTTCACAGACCCGGCAGTGATGGCTGATCCTTATCCACTTTACCGGAAGCTTCTCACCGATCGTCCGGTACATGACATCGGCGGCCCTATAGCCCTAACCCGCTACGCTGACGTGAGAGCGGCGTTGCTGCATCCGAGCCTCAGCAGCGACGACCGCCACGACAACAACCAGCGGAGAATGGCACGGTCTGGCGAGCTCACACCGGAACAGGTCGCGATGCTCGGTCGGCGCTCGTTCCTGCACCGGGATCCGCCTGATCATACGCGGCTACGCGGAGTCGTGTGCAACGCAGTCATGTTGCACCGCAGCGAAAGCCTCAGCGTGGACGTTCAGCGGATAGTCGACGAGTCGCTTGACACCGTTGCTGAGCGCGGCGTCATCGAATTGATCGCGGACTTGGCGTACCCGCTTCCGCTCACGATTATCTGCCAGGTTCTCGGCATTCGGCCCACCGATCACCTCGCGGCTCCGTGGTGGCGCTCACAGTTGTGCGCCGACTTCGAGGCGCCTGCCGTGGCCGGCGACGAATGCTCTGAGTACAGTCGTAAAGTCCAGCATGACATGATAGCTCGGTTTGATGACATCATCGACGCGACGCGCCGGCACAGGCGCCGTGGCGAGGACGTGCTGTCGGCGCTGATCACGGCGAGCGAAAGGGGGGAGCTGACCGCTGCGGAGGTCAACGATTCCTGCCGATTGTTGCTCATCTCGGCGCACGAGACCACTACCAGCCTGATCGCCAACGGAATGCTGGCGCTGCTTCGCAACAAGGACCAGCTCCGGTTGCTCCGTGACGATCCCGCGCTTGCAACCTCCGCGGTCGAGGAGGTGCTGCGCTATGACACCCCGGTCCAGTTCACCCGTCGGATCGCTGCTAAGGATGCCGAAATTAACGGCATCCGGATAGCCAGCGGGCAGATGCTCATGCTGTGGCTGGCGGCAGCCAACCGCGATCCCGACCGGTTCGCAAACCCCGATCGATTCGACATCAACCGGGCCGACAATCAGCACTTGGGATTTGGCGTCGGAATACACGACTGTCTGGCTGCTCCGCTTGCTCGCCTGGTCGGTCAGATCGTCTTAGCCACCCTCAGCCGCCGACTTGTCGATCCTGACTTGAGTCTCGACCCGCCCCGGTACCTGCCAAGGGCGATTCATGCTCTGGAGGAATTGCCGGTCACATTTCGCGGCATGCGCCCAGCCTAGCGGAACGAGAAGGCCCGCAGACATGAATGCTTTGGCCAGGGATTGGTGTGTGTCGCCGGTGACGAGCACGTGAATCGGCGTAAGGACCGCCTAATTGCACATATTGAGGTATGGCGACTCGACCTGTTTTCGTACGCTGGTTTTGTTAGCGTCGCAGGCGCTCTGTTGGCGTCACATCACCCAGCACCGTTGAGATTGATTGGTGCCTGGGCGGCACCTACCCTCGGCTGGTTCGCCGCAATGTATGGCGGTGATTATTTCGATCGGGAGCTCGACGCTGCGGCCAAACCTCAGCGGCCGGTCCCATCGGGACGGGTGAGCCCGCGAACCGCATTCGGCGGTTTGGTCAGCAACGTCGCCTTGGGGATGATCATCGCAGGTCTGCTGAATCCGTTCAGTGTTGGCGTGGTAGTCATCACCCTCGCGCTCGGGGTCGCCTACAGCAAGTATCTCAAGGCCCGAGGCGTCCTCGGTCACCTCATACGCGGTGGAGTGACGGCGATGTCGTTTCTGTTCGGAACGATGGCGACCGGTACAACGCCGCCGCTCACGCTCGTTCCAATCTGCCTTGTATTCTGGGCACACGATTCAGGATCCAATGTTGTGGGTGCAATCAGCGATCGAGAAGGCGATCGCGACGGAGGCTACCTGACCTTCCCCGTTCGGCACGGGGATGCCGCGGCCCTGCGTCTGATGATCGCGTTCGACGGCCTATGGCTAACTCTTGCTGTCACCTGTCCGATCTTTGTGGATGGGCCTTTTAACACCATTCCCTACAGTCTGTTTCTCGGTGCCGCGGTCGTATTAGGAATCGCCTCGGCCGCGATGCTTTTCCGCGCCCCGCGGCCAATACCGCGACTGCGCGCCTTGCAGGCGCACGAGGTGCTCGTGGTCGAGCGCCTGATACTGACGGCCGCGTTCGTCGCGGCAGCCAGCTCGGCGTGGGTGGCGTTGGCCCTCCTCGTGCCGTCGGTAGCGATAACCATGTTTGCCTCAATGCTCTTCATGCGTGGAAGTTACGAGCCAAGCCGGGCGCGCAACAGCCCGCGAGGGGAACCGGGTCGGCGTCCATGGGGCGCCGGATAAGGTGTGACTAGTGTGGGAGATACTTTGATGGGCCTTCTGGAGAAAGTCTGCTCCCCGGCCGATGTCCGGGCACTTGACCCATCCGAGCTTGACCAGCTTGCTCGCGAGATTCGTGAATTCCTGGTTGACGCCGTCTCGAGGACAGGCGGCCATCTCGGGCCGAATCTCGGAGTTGTGGAGCTGACCATCGCGCTACATCGGGTATTTGAATCACCGCGCGACCGGATTCTGCTCGACACCGGGCATCAGGCGTATGTTCACAAGCTCCTGACCGGCCGGAGCGCGGGATTTGCCCGCCTACGGCAGCGAGGTGGGCTATCTGGATATCCAAGCCGGGCCGAGTCCGAGCACGACATCATCGAGAACTCGCATGCATCCACCGCGCTCGGCTACGCCGATGGTCTGGCAAAGGCTTACGAGCTTCGCGGCGAGTCCCATCGCGCTGTTGTCGCGGTTATCGGTGACGGAGCGCTCACCGGTGGCATGGCATGGGAAGCGCTCAACAATATCGCGGCCGCCAAGACCCGGCGCGTCGTCATCGTTGTCAACGACAACGGGCGTTCCTACTCTCCGACCATCGGCGGGCTCGCCAACCACCTCGCCGCGCTGCGCCTGAATCCACGGTACGAGCACGCGTTAGAGTTCATGAAGACGGCGGTCCCCCGTGTTCCGCTCCTCGGTCCGTCCCTGTACACGGCGATGCACGCAGCGAAGGTGGGCCTCAAGGACGCGTTCGCGCCCCAGCCATTGTTCGAGGATTTCGGTATAAAGTACTTCGGCCCGGTCGATGGCCACGACGAACCCGCTGTGGAGCGCGCGCTACGCGCGGCACGCGAGTTCGGCGGCCCCGTGATCGTGCACTGCGTGACTATGAAGGGCCGCGGGTACCTCCCTGCCGAGCAGGACCAGGACGATTGCCTGCACGGTCCTGGCGCGTTCGACCCAGCCACGGGGGTGCCGCTCGCAAGGCGTGCCGCCTCGTGGACGAACGTGTTCGCTGAGGAGCTGGTCAGCATTGGCGCCACGCGTCCCGATGTGGTCGCAATCACCGCGGCGATGCTGCGCCCCACCGGCCTCGCGCCGTTCGCGCGCGCCTATCCGGCGCGGGTTTACGACGTCGGGATCGCGGAACAGCACGCGGTCACGTCCGCGGCGGGCCTCGCGCTCGGCGGCCTGCATCCGGTGGTGGCGCTTTACGCCACGTTCCTCAATCGGGCCTTTGACCAGGTGCTGATGGACGTGGCGCTGCATCGTCTGCCGGTGACCTTCGTGCTCGACCGGGCAGGGATCACCGGTAACGACGGGCCGAGCCACAACGGAATGTGGGATATGTCGATTCTCCAGGTGGTGCCCGGCCTGCGGATCGCGGCACCGAGGGACGGGACGCGACTGCGTGAGTTGCTGCGAGAGGCCGTGGCCGTGACGGATGACCCAACTGCTGTGCGCTTCGCCAAAGGCGCCGTGCCGCCCGATATGCCAGCAATTGGCAGGAACGGCGGCATAGACATCCTCGTCCAGTCCCGTGGTCAAGCGGGCGGCGCGGCCGAGGGCGCGGCCGAGGTGCTCATAGTCGGCGTCGGCGCAATGGCGCAGGTCTGCGTGGAAGCCGCGACCATCCTCACCGCTCACGGCATTGGCGTCACCGTGGTGGATCCCCGCTGGGTAAAGCCACTCGACCCGGCGCTCCTGGACATGGCGCGACACCACAGCCTGGTCGTCGTAGCGGAGGACAACGTCACTGTTGGTGGGGTCGGCGACGCGGTCGCCCGAATGCTACGGCCCACCGGCGCGCCAGTCCGTACATTCGGCGTGCCCGCGCGGTTCCTCAGCCATGCCAGCCGGGAGAGCATCCTTTCCGAGGTCGGGCTGGATGCGCAGAATCTCGCACGCCAGATAACCGAGATCATCACCGGGCGGTCAGCGCCGCTGCAGGCCCCGGCGCAGTGTGATACCGGCCGTGTCTAGGCGTTTGGTCACATTATCATTACAGTTGGCGGCGACCCACCTCGGGCGGGCAGGCCCAATCCACAATCAGCGCCGAAGAGGTGGGCTTCACGTCATTTGAAAGGTGCCGCTGCCGAGCGGGATTCACGGCGGTAGGCGAATCTATCCATTCGGACACCCCGGTATGCTGGTCACATCCGGATGGGCGCGTCACTTTGCGCGGCCGTTAAGGAAAATGATTCCGAACGGCTAGCGTAAGCTGTCACGAGACCTTTAGCTTGCACGCTGCTGACCGCACCGACCTGAAGGAGGTCCATGTCGCGTTTAGCTCGCCGAATCGCCGTCTTTGTGGTGCCCGCGGTTCTCGCCATGATCCTCACCGCCTGTGGAAAGGCTCCTGGTGCCACCGGCGCGGTGGGCCGCTTATCGGGCAAAACGCTAAACATTGGCGCGATCCCAGACCAAAACCCCCAGGACCTGCAGCGGCGCTACGGCGCGCTCGCGACCTATCTTGCCAAGACGCTACACGTCAAGGTGCGCTACGTGCCAGTGACCGACTACACGGCCGCGGTGACCGCCTTCCGCCACGGCGACTTGGACCTCGCCTTTTTCGGTGGCCTCACTGGCGTCCAGGCCATGCAGCAGGTCCCAGGAGCGCAGCCCGTGGCACAACGGGATCTTGATGCAGCGATGCGCAGCGTTTTCATCGCCAGTACAACCAGCGGCCTTGAGCCTGTCAGCGATGTCGCCGGCCTGCACGAGCTGGCGGGCCACACCTTCACGTTCGGTAGCCAGTCATCGACTTCGGGACGTTTGATGCCGCAGTATTACCTCGCCAAGGCCAACGTTAAATTGAGCGACTTCGCTGGCCAGCCAGGCTTCTCAGGCTCACACGATATCACCTTGAAGCTGGTGGAGGCGGGCACATATCAGGCAGGTGCGCTCAACATCGCTGTGTGGAAGGAGCGCTTAGGGCAGGGCGTGGTGGACTCGAGCAGGGTCCGCCTCATCTTTGAGACGCCGCCCTATCACGACTACTTCTGGCTGATTCGCCCCGACGTGGACCATAGGTTTGGTGCGTCCTTCACACGGCGGGTGCGGACGGCGCTGCTTTCCATCAGCAGCCGGAACGGCCAGCAACGGCAGATACTCCGTCTGTTTCAGTGCCACCGGTTCGTCCCCACTGATGCGGGCAACTACCGGCAGATCGCCGCGGTCGCGCGTAGCCTCGGCCTGTTGAGTTAGCCGCAAGATGCCGACGGCTCCCGTCTTCGAGCTTGAAGGCGCAGGGATCCGATACGGCACTGTCCGTGCCCTGCGCGGCGTCGATCTCAACGTCGGCCGGGGCGAGCGGGTCGCGGTTATCGGCCCTAGCGGCGCAGGGAAAAGCAGCCTGATCGGGCTTCTGAACGGAACGCTTGTGCCCACCCAGGGCCGGGTGCGCGTGCTCGGCCGCGATCTTGCGGCCTCGTCGCCCCGCGAGTTACGTGATGTGCAGCGCAGACTCGGAACGATTCACCAGCAGTTCGATCTGGTGAATGAGCTGCGGGCGGTGCACAACGTGAACGCGGGCCGCATTGGTAGCTGGCCGCTCTGGAGGGCGGTGCTATCTCTGCTGCTGCCTCGTGAGGTGGCTAGTGCGCGGCTCGCCATGGAACGGGTGGGGATAGGCGGCAAACTCTACGCACGCACCGAAGACTTGTCGGGCGGTGAGCAGCAGCGAGTGGCAATCGCCCGTGTCCTCGTGCAACAGCCCGCCGCGATTCTGGCGGACGAGCCGGTCGCCAGCCTTGACCCGGCACGTGGCAGAGAGATCGTGAACTTGCTGCACGACATCACCGCCGAGACCGGCGCCACCCTGCTAGCCAGCCTGCACGATGTACAGCTCGCCATGGGTCGGTTCGAGCGGGTGATTGGCCTGCGGGACGGGCTCGTTGCCTTCGATGCGGCGCCTGCGCGGCTTGCGCAGGGGGAGATCGACACGCTCTACGCGCTGGAGCACAAGTGAGAGCTGGCATGACGCCTCCCGTCCGAACTCCCCCAGCCGACTTCGTCGGGTTGTCGGACCTGAGCCTGCGAGAGGTCGCCCACGCCGGTACCGGCCCGGGCCGCTCGATGATGCGCCGGGCGTGCGCTGCGGTGGCCATCCTGGCCACACTCGCCGCTCTGGCCACCGCCGCCCGGCACAACGTGGTCAGGGCGAGCGGCGCGCCGCTCCTCGTGCAGTTCTTTGATGCGGCCGTACACCCCCGCGTGGACGGGCAGTTCCTCGCCCTTACCGCGAAGGCGGCCGTGACGACGCTCGCCTACGCGGTGCTCGGCACCGGGCTCAGTCTTGTGATCGGTGCGGCGGGCGGCGTGCTGACCTCTGAGACCTGGTGGCGTCAAGGGGCACGGCGCCGTCATCTGCGCATCGCGCTCGGCAACTGGGCCGTGTCACGAGCTGTGCTTGCGATCCCCCGCGGCATCCACGAATTGGTGTGGGGACTGTTCCTGCTTAGCGTTCTCGGGATCCAGCCCCTGGTTCCGGTGCTGGCAATCGGAATCGCGTATGGCGCCGTGACGGCGAAGGTTTTCTCGGAGCTTCTTGACGAAACCGCGCGAGAGCCGTACACGGCACTTGTCGCTTTGGGAGTGGGCCGACTCGCCGCGATTCTCTACGGCCTGCTGCCACCCGCGCTGCCGGATCTCATGTCCTATGCCTTCTACCGGTTCGAGTGCGCGATCCGCAGCGCCACGGTACTTGGGCTGGTGGGGGCCGGCGGGCTTGGCTTCCAGCTCTCACTCAGCTTCCAGGCGCTGCGGTACAACGAAATCTGGACCTTGCTCTACGCTTTGATCGCGCTTTGCGCTGCCGCGGACTTCTGGAGTGCTGCGGTGCGCAGGCGGCGTGCCGTACCGCTGCGGGCACACGTCCGTCCTAGCCATGATCGCGTCCGGACCGGCTCGATCCTGGCTGTGCTCGCGCTCATCCCCTTCTCGGTCTGGTGGGTTGGTCTGAGCCCGGCTGCGGTGTGGGCCGCACAAACCTGGGACCTCGTCGGCCGCCTGTTCACGCAGGCATGGCCGCCTAGCTTGGGCGGTGAAGGCGCGCTCGGGCTACTGAAGCTCAGCGCGGTCACGCTGGCGATGTCCGTGCTCGCGATTGCGCTCGCCTTCATTGGTGGGATCTTTCTCGCGTTCCCGGCAGCAAGCCGCGCTCGCCAGGACGCACAGGGCCGACTCGGCAAAGCGCGACGGGCCAAGCGGATGCTCGTGTACCTCACAGCCCGCGCATTGCTCATCGTGCTGCGGGCCATACCGCCGCCCGTGTGGGCATTGGTGTTCCTGCTGGTGCTGTATCCCGGTGTTCTTCCCGCCGCGCTGGCTCTGGGCGTCTACACGCTCGGTGTGCTGGGACGGCTCATGGCTGAAGCAGCGGAGAATCTGGACCAGCGCCCGCTGCGCGCCCTGCGCGCCCACGGCGCCTCCAGGCAGCAGGTCTTCTGGTACGGAGTGATCCCCTCTGCTGCGCCGCGCTTCATCGCGTTTAGCCTCTACCGCTGGGAGGTGACGATCAGGGAGACCGTGGTGGTCGGGGTGGTTGGTGCGGGTGGGCTTGGACTCCTGCTTAACCAGCAGCTCGCCTCATTCGCCTACGGTGGCGCACTCGCGACGCTGCTCGCTGTGATAGTCCTCACTCTTCTTGTCGACTTCACCAGCGCCGTAGCCCGCCGAGCGCTTCATTAGCCCGGGGTCTTCACCGCTGATTGACGGGGAGCTTAGCGATCGGGGACGCCGCGCGATCGGCAAGGTCCCGTGCGCAATTGGGCGAATTCAGCGGGCCGCGCAGGTCCGGAATCCGGCTATCACGTCCCGGCGCCCGGGTGGGAAATAGTTGCGCAGGGTGCAGCGCAGCAGGCGCCCGCGGGTGGCCCACGCACCACCACGCAGAACCTTGCGCTGGCCAAAGAACTGCTCCGAGTTCTCGTGATATGCGTCCCGCTCGAAATTGGGGTAAGCGGCAAAGTCGCTCGCCGTCCACTCCCACACGTTGCCAATCATCTGGCGGCATCCACCCGGGCTGTCTCCCGCCGGGCAGGCGGCGACGTCAACCGGGCCGCGCGAGCGCCAGTCGGTGGCCGCGTGATTCGCCTCCAGGGCAGCGTCACCCCACGGGTAGATGGGTTTCGGGGTCAGGTCCCCGGTCGCGGCGTACTCCCACTCAGCCTCCGTCGGCAGCCGCCGGCCCGCCCACCGGCAATAAGCGTCAGCCTCCCACCAGGACACATGGGTCACCGGAAGGTCTGCCTCCAGGTCTGCCCAGGCGTCGAAGTGCCGTCGGCGCCATTCCCCCGAGTGGCCGGACCAGTACACGGGATGTGTCGCACCGGTCGCCGCCAGCCACGCGCCGCCGTCGGACCACATCCTGGTGTCTCTGTAGCCGCCGTCATCAACGAACGCCGCGAACTCACCCTGCGTCACGGGCGCCTTGGCGATGGCGAACGGGCGGACCTCCACCGGGTGCGCCCACTTCTCGTTGTCGTAGGTAAATGGGTCGCTGAGCAGCGCGCCGAGCAAGAAATTCCCGCCTGACGGCTCCACGTCACCGGGGAGCGCTCCGGCGGTGGCATCCGATTCGCCCGTCCCGACCGCTAGCGGCCCCGCCGCCGGGGCTAGCGTGGGCGCCGGCATACCGAGCGTCTGGCGCGTGTAGGTCAACGCCTCGGTATGCATGTCGTAATGGTGGACGCTGTAGCGCGTGAAGTGACGAACGACGTCGATTGCGTCGGGCCGCGCCACCTCATTTGCCACGCGCTCGGCGACGAGCCGCATGTAGTCGGCTGTTTCCGTGCGTGACGGCAGCACAAGCCGCCACCTGGTGTCATGCGGTATCGCGCCAGAATCGTACAGCGCATCCCCATAGTCCAGAATGGGAGGCTGGCTGCGTGCTTGACGCAGAACAAACTTCTCTTGGAACCAGGCGAGGTGGCCGATTTCCCACAAAGGTGGGTTCACCGTCGCCAAGAGCGGGCCCATGAGCTGCTGGTCGTCGAGATCTGCGACGAGATCCAGCGTCCGCTCACAGGCATCGATGACCCAGGCCGCCAGTTCGGCCGCGTCCGGGGAACTCTTGTGCATGGCACCTGCCTTTGCGTGCGACTCGATGCGCCTTGCGCACCAAAGGGACCAATCCCTTTGCGCGCCACAAGACCCTGCCGCATGGCCTACATGAAGTTGCGGGTGTGCAGGGCGGAGATCTCCGCCGCCTCATCTGCGGGGAACCCGAGGCGGATGAGCCGGTGCTGACGTCCCTCGTCCATCTCTGCCCGCAGTTTCTGAACTTGGTCGTATCCGCGGCCGATGGCCTGGGGGGTCCACTCGCCAGCGGCGAGCGTGACGAGGGAATCGAAAACGTCCTGGTTCAGGCCTGCCGTGTCGAGCAGCACGTCGTGGCGTCGTTCAACCGCCGCACGGAGCCGTGTGCGCAGCGTGGTATCAACTGTCGCCTGATGCTGAAGATGGGCGACACCGAACGCCACATGCCGAGCCTCGTCTTGGCGGGCGAGCCTTGCCACCTGCCGGGTAACGGGGTCCGGGGCATTGCGGTCTATGAATGTGAGCAGGTTGAGGAAGCTGCCTTCGCCGAGCACCGAAAGCAGGAAGGAGGCCAGCGAGAAGTCCGGTTCGTTGACCAGAGTCGCCAGCGACTCCCTGCCGCCGACCGCCGAGGTTCCCATCTCGCAGCCCTTGAGCTGCGCCCTGCGGGTGAAGATCTCAACGTGCCTAGCCTCGTCCGCAGCCTGGACCGCCAGCAGCTGGAGAACCTCGCGGAAATGCGGGTGAATCCGGGCGAGCAGGCGGGAGGGGATGACCAGGGCGGCCATCTCATTCTCGATCAGGTAGGTCATCACCTGGACGACGGCGCGCTCGATCTCGTCGGGCAGGTCGACCTCCGCGTCCCAAGCCACCGCCGTGGCAGGATCCCACTGCGCCGAGGCCGCGCTGGCGTACAGGCTGGGAGCGATGTCGGCCCACACGCAATCACGGTCGGCAAGGTCGAAGCCGAGTTCCGACCCGCCGGGCTCCACCAGCGAACCCCTCGCGGCCAGGCCCCAATGCAGCGGTGGATTTCGCAGGATCTCATCCGCCTTCGGTCCTCCTGACCGCTCAGCCCCCGACCAGCGATCGAGATCGGCGCGACCGCGAATCACCCACGCTCGCGCGTCCTGCGGATCTGCTCGTTCGGCGCGCCGGATGCGGTGTCCCGCGTGCCGACACCAGGCGTCCAGATGTACGACGAGATCAGGGGCAAGGCCGGTCACGCCAAGCTCATCCCCGGGATTCAGGCCCTGGAGAGCCCGTTGCACCAGCAGATGCGCCCCCCGCTCGAAACTAATCTCCTCAAGATCGAGGACCTGGGTCATGTCTCGCCGCTCTCCCCTGTCATGGATCGTAGTTCTCTGCCGTGATGCTGCCTGACGCGTCATAGAAGCGGCTCTGCGTGACCGCCGCGTCAAGGAGGGAATACCCGCTGGTCCGGCCCTTGTGCCAGACGGTTAGGCCCTCCAGGTCGAATAGCGGCCGGACCTCCGGATCGGTATATGACATGGAGAGCAGCAGATCGCCGAAACGATGCACCTGATCCGCCGGTGCTCCATGCGCGATCGTCATGTTGCAGTGGTCGTACGCCCCCGTCTGTGAAAGGACGCGGGTGCTTCCCGCCGGAAGCGTTCCTTCACGGCCAAACAGTAGGTGGTTCGCGTCGATCATGGAGGCCGCAGCGACCTTGCCTGCGATCAGCGCACGGGCCGCGTCCCGCTCACCGCCAATGTGGTCGCCATGCAAGCCGACACCGACATCGAAGCGGATTACAGAGATGTCCTCACCTGGCCGCAGGCCCTGCGCGCGCAGATGTGAGCACGGGATGAGTGTCGCCTGCGGCGAGTCCACCGCACCAACCGCGATCGTCTCTCCCTTTAGATCGGACAGGTCCTTATAGCGCGAGTCGCTGCGCACCACGACAACCGACTTGAGGTCACGGTCTGTGTCGCGCATGACGAGGGGAGTCAGTTCCTGGCCACGCGCCGCGGCGAGCCGTGCGGCGCGAATCCAGGCCAGCGGCGAGTTCCAGGCGGCATGGATCCGCCCGTCGATGAGGTCTTCTACCTGGCGTTCGTAGTTGGAGTACAAGATGAAGTCGGTTGGCAGGCCGCGCGCCCGTAGCCACGACCGGAAACCACTCCAGATGGTTACTACCTTCGGATCGTAAGCAACGGCGCCCACGAGAAGCGTCATCGTGAAATCTCCGTACAGGCTGGGGAAGTCCGGGTTCTACAGTAAGGGCAGGCCGAGCGTCGCACGGCCGACGAAGTCGTGCAGCGCCTCTGTTGTCGGCGCCATAACGCGCGCAGCGAGCGCGTCACGGAACAGCCGCTCTACGCCGAACTCCTTGCGGAAGGCGGAGCCTCCGCACAATCGCATCACCCCGTCGGCGACGTCCGAGGCAGCCTCCCCGGCAACGGCCTTTATCTCGAGCACGCGCAGCGTGGCGTCTTCCCGGCCAGTGTCAAGCGCGGCAAGCGTGTCCCGCAAGAACGCCCGCACCTCGTCGGTCCGGATGCGTAGCCGCGCGAAGCGCGCCCGGTGCGGCTGCTGCTGCGCGAGCGTCTGGCCGAGATGCTCAAGGCGCGTCCGGGTCAGGTGCTCGGCCGCCTTGGCGACAAGGGCTTCCATCAGGCCGAGCGAGAACGCGGCATTGAGCACCAGGAAGTGCGGCAATACCAGCTGCAGTGCGATGTCCAGCCCAGCACCGTCCGCGCCAAGCATGGTGTCATGGCCGACCTGCACGCCCTCTGCGGTCACTGGGCTGGAAGCGTTGCCCCGCAGGCCAAGCCCGTCGAACGCGCCGCGGACTGTGAGACCCGCCGACCTGCTCGGCACCAGCCACAGCGTCATCGGGCCCTCCACGCTCAGCGGACGGCTCGACCACACGTAGCTGTCCGCCTCGCCGGCCGATGTCACCCAGCTCTTCTGCGCGTCCAGGCGCACCTGGCCTCCTCCATCAGCCGCGGTGCTCAGTGGCGCCCAAAAGTGGCTGCGCGAGCCAGCCTCGGAAAAAGCGAGCGTGGTCAGGTGCTCGTCCCTGGCGATCGCGCCCCTGACTTCCGCATTGCCGTACGCCTCAATCACTGGTGTGGCCGAATAGTGCATGAGCAGCACCATTGCGGTCGACCCGCACGCGCCCGCGAGCCGCTCGATCACCTCGGTAGCAGCGGCCAGCCCGTGCCCGCCGCCGCCGGCATCCTTTGCGCTCACCAAACCAAGCAGGCGCTCCTTGGCGAGAGCCTCGAGATTGGAGCGCGGAAATGCACCGGAGCGATCAACATCGGTTGCCCGCGGGGCTATGGTGCTTTCGATCACCGAATCGAGCGCGGCCAGGTAATCCTGTGCTGCTCGCGTAGACACCCTTCTCCTCACCCCTCCCAGTGGCACATCGCGGACCTCAGAGAGGCCCTCCGGGCCGGAACCAATGATGCGGCGGCCACGCGCGACCTCGACATGGAGGCGCCAGGTGCGGCCCGTCCTGACAATTCCACCGTTTCGGGTTCGCAGCAAGACCCGGTCCCCTGGAGTGGGCGCAGGGTAATCGGTATTCTGCGGTCAGCAAGGCATACGAACTGCCAGCGAAGGTGCTCACCCTCCGGGAGGGAATGCCGTGACACAGCCAGGCCGACGGTTGACTCAGTTCAGCAGCGGCGCGGGTTGAGCTTGTAAGTTCGCGCCCAGCGAACTGGCGCAGGTGCTGCGCTTGCTGCCTCCTGTGGTCCATCCGGACCTGATCGTCGGCATCGAGACCGGTGACGACGCCGCGGTGTGGAGGATTAACGCCGACCGTGCTCTGGTCATCACGGCGGACTTCATCACCCCCATCGTGGATGATCCCCACGCGTGGGGAAAGATCGCGGCGGCCAACTCCGTTTCTGATGTGTATGCGATGGGTGGTGCGCCGCTGTTCGCACTCAATCTGGTCGCATGGAACAGCGCGGAGCTGCCGACAGAGCTTCTCGGTAAGGTCCTCGCCGGAGCGAGCGAGATCAGCGGCGAATGCGGCTATGTGACGATCGGCGGGCATACGACCGAGGACGCCGAGCCGAAGTTCGGGCTCGTCGTGGTCGGCGAGGCGCGCCCGGGCCAGCTACTGACCAATGCTGCGCTGCGTGATGGAGACGCGCTTGTTCTCACCAAGGAATTGGGCACCGGTATCATTGCCACGGCCATCAAGCGGTACGTTGCACCCGAGCCGGTCGTGGCGGCGGCCGTCGCATCCATGACCCAGACCAACGCCATGGCCTCCGCCACCGCCCTCGCCGCCGGCGCTACCGGCGGCACAGACGTCACCGGCTTCGGACTACTCGGGCACCTTGGGCAGATGGCCAAGGCATCCGCGGTCGACGTGGTCCTGAATACCGCCGCGGTGCAGTTGCTGCCTGGGGTGATCGAGCTTGCGGAGAGACAGCTGATCCCCGGCGGCACCAAGCGCAACCTGGACTGGGTGCGTGGCCAACTGGACGCGGACGGCGTTGCTGAGCTGACCTTGCTGATCCTCGCTGATGCCCAGACCTCTGGTGGCCTTTTGTTCGGCGCCGCACCTGACCGGGCCTTCGACGCAGTGGCTCGTCTCACCGCCGCCGGCGTGCCAGCCGCGGTGATCGGCCAGGCGCGAGACGGAGCCGGCCGACTCGCGCTGCGCTGACTTCCCAGGCTGACCGGGTCGCTCATTCACGGTGGGCGCGCAGCCGCAGGTCAGCAATGAGGGCGGCGAATGCGTCTTTCTCCCGCCGGGGGTCGACGAGCCATCGCAGGGCCGCGCAGCGCTCGCGGAGTGTGTGGTAATACCCGTCGCTGTCCTGCTCGGCGGCACTCAGCCTCTCAGCGAGCGCATCGGCGTCACCAGCGGGGAAGTATCCCGGGTAGTCTTCGCCGAGCAGCCCGATGGACCCGGGGATCCTCGACGAAATGATCGGCACACCTGCGGCGAGCGCTTCTGAGATCACGTTGGCGCCACCCTCGTGCCGCGACGTGAGTGCCATCAGGCGGCTGCGGGCCAGCAGGCGGAGCGCCTCCTCGCGGGGACACGGGCCAAGCCACGCGTAGCGGGGGTTGCTGGCCGACTCCGCGGCCAGCCGGGCGGCGAGGGTGCCGTCCTCGGCCGCGCCGACGTGCGTAACGCGGACCTTCGACGAGGCGGGAAGCCGCTGGACGGCCGCGGCGAGCACGGATGGGTCCTTGACCGCCCGCGCGTGTACAAGGAAAGCCACTTCGAAGCAGTCATCGCGGGCCGGCAGTCGCGGGATTCGCGGGACCGACTGAATAACCACCCTGGCGCGCTCCCGTAGTGCGGGCTCAAGCTGGGACAGACCGAGCGGCTGCAGCAGTATGAAGGCTGAGGCCATGGCGAGCACCGCTGGCTCGACCCCGGCGCTGAGCAGGTCCGGGTACAGGTCGGTACCGGTCAGAGCGATCACAACAGGTGCGTCTGGATGGCTGGCGTGGAAACGGCGTACAGCGCTTGCGCTCTTGCGGGCGTGTAACGCAATCAGCGCACCGTAACGACCGGCGCGGTAGTCCTGGGCGACAACCACCTCATGACCGAGGTCTCGCAGGATGCCTGCCCAACGTCGTGCGGTAACCCCATTCCCGTGTGGGCCATCCGGAGGTGCGGGGGTAACGAGCAGGATCATGGATGAGGCGATGGAGTGGTGCCGACGAGAGCGCGGTGGGGTGCCCCGTTACGACCTGATCCAATGGCGCCTCCCAAGCATGTCCTGATTCGCATGGCTCCTCCTATGCATCAAGCGCCTGTTGACTTCCCCTCCGGCCTCGGCATGCTCACCAGAAACTACCTCGCCCGCGGATTTCGGCCAACCGCGAGCGGAATCTTTCGGCGGTCTTGGCTATGGTTCCCTGGGCTGAGGTCTCCGCGTCCTGAGTGCTCGCCAGCGCCAACGGGGCTGCTGGGCATGTGCGCGAGTGCCAGGATGGGACCATGACAGCGACGCTGACATTCGACACCTACGTGCGTGCCACGCCCGACCAGATGTGGGTGGCGCTCACCGACTCCGCGATCGTGCCCCGTTGGCGTTTCGGGATGAGCTTCGAGGGCGACTGGCAGGCCGGCTCGCACCTGACCAGCCGATCCCCCGACGGCGTGGGAACGGTTCTTGATGCTGTCCCAGGGCGGCGGCTGGTCTACAACTGGGAGCAGCCGGACTCACCGGAGGTCAACGGCGGGCATCCTTCCACGGTCAGCTTCGAGCTCACCCCGATGGGGCCGACGACGCACCTGCACGTCGAGCACAGCGACCTAGAAGAAGATGGCCCGTTCTGCCGGATCGTCACCGGTGGCTGGCCCATGATCTTGTCCAGCCTGAAGAGCCTGCTCGAAACCGGCGAGCCGCTTAGCTTCCCCTTGCCCGGCTGACGCTGCGCCGACCGCGCAACTCCACCCGGCCGGCGCCATCCAGGACGGCGGCGGGGTGCCCGTGGTCCGTGATGGTGATCCGTTGCCGGCCTGTGGCGGCCCTGCGGACCAGAGATCCGAGCTTCGCGCGTGTTGGGGATGGGCTCCGGCGCGGTCAGCTGTGGGTGGTGAGGATTTCGCGCAGTTTGGTGAGCAGGGTGGTTTCGGAGAATGGTTTTTCGATGAGGTGGACGCTAGGTTCGAGGACGCCTTGCGCGCCGAGAAGGCCCTGGGTATAGCCGGACATGAACACCACCCGGACGGTGGGCTGGAGGATGCGGATCTTGTCGGCGAGTTCTTTTCCCTGCATGCGCGGCATGATGACGTCAGTGAGCAGCACGTCGATGTGCTCCAGTTGGCGGGCGAGGACATCCAGTGCTTCGTGGCCGCTGGCGGCCGCCACGACCTGGTAGCCGTTGCGGGCCAGGATCCGGCGGGTGACCTCTCGCATGGCGGCTTCGTCTTCGACGACCAGCACCCTCTCGCCGTGACCGCGCTGCGGTTCGGCGGGCGGCTGCGGCGCGACGTTGGCAGCTTGCTCGGTGACCGGCAGCAGCGCGGTGAGGATGGTGCCCATGCCGGTTTCGGAGTAGATCCGCACGCGCCCGCTGGCCTGGGTGATGATCCCGTACACGGTGGCCAGCCCAAGACCTGTTCCTTCGCCCTTGGGCTTGGTGGTGAAGAACGGCTCGAAGACCCGGTCCACCACGTCCTTGGGCATTCCGGTGCCAGTGTCGGTCACCTTTACTGCCACGTACCTGCCGGGCGACATGTCAGTCTGGCTGGCTATGGTGTCATCGATGTCGGTGTTGGCGGTCTGGATGGTCAGCTTCCCGCCGCCGGGCATCGCGTCGCGGGCGTTGACCGCCAGGTTGACCAGAACCTGCTCGATCTGGCCAGGGTCGGCCAGCACCGGGCTGAGGTCATCGGCCAGGTCGGTGATCAGCTCGACGTGCTCGCCAAGGGTGCGGACCAGAAGCTGCTCAACGCTTTCGACCACATCGTTGATGTTCAGCACGCGCGGCTGGATCACCTCTTGCCGGGCGAACGCCAGCAGCTGATGGGTCAGCCCAGCCGCCCGCTCGGCGGCCTGCTTGACCTGCTCGATGTCGTCATGAACGATTTGCCAGCGCCCGTCCGGTGCTTGTTTGGCGACTTCTTCGCCAGCGAACGCGGCGTAGTTGGAGATGACGCCGAGCAGGTTGTTGAAGTCGTGGGCCACCCCGCCAGCGAGCTGACCCAGGCTTTCCAGTCGCTGTGACTGGTGAAGGTGTCGCTCCAGCTTGTCCCGCTCGGCCTGGGTCCGCAGCCGCTCCCGCTCGGCCTGGATTTCCAGTCGCTCGGTCACATCCCGGACCACGGCGGTGACAAGAATCCCTTCATCGGTGTCAATCGCGGACAGAGAGACTTCGGCCGGGAAGGTGGCGCCGTCCCGGCGCCGCCCCGCCAGCTGCATCTGCGCGCCCATCGGCCGCGGGCGGGGATCGGTCATGTAACCGGCCCGGTGGCCCGGATGCAGCCCTCGCACCTTGTCAGGGACCAGAATTTCCACCGGCTGACCGACAAGCTCGTCTCTGCGGTAGCCAAACAGCCGCTCGGTCTGCGCATTCACCAGAGCGATACGGCCATCCCGGTCCACGCACACCATCGCGTCGGGGGCGGCTTCCATCAGCCCGCGGAAGCGGGCTTCGGCGCGCTGCCGGTCGGTCAGGTCCCGGGCCACGGTCGCCACGCCGACGAT